>Ga0194132_10000141_pt1 | contig 140652 bp, 149 predicted proteins | sample TA2KigOf80mmetaG_FD_148612 | JGI IMG/M metagenome (GOLD analysis project Ga0194132, IMG submission 148612) | Freshwater microbial communities from Lake Tanganyika, Tanzania - TA2015054 Kigoma Offshore 80m | ecosystem: Environmental > Aquatic > Freshwater > Lake | place: Tanzania: Lake... | reverse complement strand
TCAGGCATCGGTTGCGCGGCGCGCTTCCCCTATTACATGAACGTGTACGGCATGCACGGCATCCACGGCCGCGCGCCGGCACTCGCGACGGGCGTGGCACTGGCGAGGCCGGATCTCGACGTGTGGGTGATCACCGGCGACGGCGACTCGCTGTCGATCGGCGGCAACCACCTCATCCACGCGCTGCGCCGCAATGTGAACATGAAGATCATCGTGTTCAACAACCAGATCTACGGACTCACGAAGGGTCAGTACTCGCCGACGAGCGAGGTCGGGAAGGTCACCAAGTCGTCACCGTTCGGGTCGCTCGACACACCGTTCAACCCGCTGTCGGTCGCGCTCGGCGCCGAGGGCACGTTCGTTGCCCGCACCCACGACATGGACCGCGCCCACATGGTGGAGATCTTCCGCCGCGCGCACGATCACCAGGGGACGGCGTTCGTCGAGCTCTACCAGAACTGCAACGTCTTCAACGACGGTGCATTCGAGGCGATCACCGGCAAAGAAGTCCGGTCCGACATGCTCATCGACCTCAAGCACGGTGAGCCGATCCGCTTCGGCGCCGACGGAAGCAAGGGCGTGGTCCTCAACCAGTTCGGTGAGTGCGAGATCGCCGACGTCGCCGAGGTCGGTGAGGACCGGCTCCTCGTGCACGACGAGCACCGCGAAGACCCAACACTCGCGTTCGCGCTCTCACGGCTCGCCGACCGGCCGACCACTCCTACGCCCATCGGCGTGTTCCGCGACGTGCAGCGCCCGTCCTACGAGGCCGAAGTGCAACGCCAGCTCGTCATCTCGTCCGAGAAGCAAGGCCCACCCGACCTCGGAGCGCTGCTCGGCGCCGGCGCCACTTGGGACGTTTCTTGACGAGGGGGGCAGGCCCCCCTCGACGGCTCCCCCCACGCGACTCCGTCCACGACTAGGTGGTTGACGGGCGGGCAAGCCGCCCGCCGGGCGCGCCGATCGCGTCCGTCACTCATCCAAGGTTCGGAAGACCATCCCGGTTCGCGGCTTGGGGTTGAAGAACGTGGTCTTCTCGGGCATCTTCACGCCCGCGACGGCGGCCTCGCGGATCTGAGCGACCGTCACCGGTTCGAGCAGCACCACGCCGTCGGCCGTGCCCTTGTCGACGAGCGACGCGCACGTCGCCGCGTCGTCGCGGTAGGACAGCTCCAGGTCGCCAAGACCCGGTCGCACCCCGAGATCGAAGCGCACCGCGTCGACGCCGTGCAGCACGTCGGGGACATCAGTGAGATGTGCCTCGATGTGGTCCTCTTCGAGGTGCAAGAGCGCGAAGCCGTCGCGATCCACGAATCCAAGCGCGCCGTCCTCGAGCATGCGCATGCGAAGGTCGTGCAGGGTGTCGGGACCGGTGTCGAACGGCTCAACCTGCACATCGGAGTGGGCGGCAAGACGCTCCCGAGCGTGCGCACCCCCGTGGAGGAGTCGGTGGATCGCGTGTACGCAGAGCTCGTCTTCGGTGAGCTCGACGACGAACGCCATGATCGACTCGCAGCCGGGAGAATCACTGGCTTCGGCTCGGTAGTTGCAGGCGGTCTCGAACCGGTGATGCCCGTCGGCGATGACCACCGGCGCCGACCGGATGACGGCGCGCACCGCGTCGACACGGTCGGGAGGCAAGGGACAGAGCTCGTGCACGGTGCCGCCGGCATCGACGGCCTTCACGGTGGAGGCGGGATCGAGCTCGCCGATCGCCGCGGTCAGCCCGTCGGCGAGCGACAGCCCCCAGATCGGGTCGAGGTTCGCCCGCGTTTCGCGCAGCAGCGCGAGGCGATCGGACTTCGCCTTCGGCAACGTCCGTTCATGAGGGAGCACGTCGCCCTCGCCCGGTGTCTCGGGAAGCTGGAGTGCGCCGATCACGCCCAGGGTGTGGCGCGGCACCGCGTCTACCTCGTAGCGCATGCGGTACGCGTAGAGCCGTGGTTCGGTGTCGCGCTCCAACACGCCGTCGGCTGCCCACGACTGCAAGCACTTGGCGGCCCGGTCGTACCCGTCGTCACCCTCGTAATGGCGCGGCAGGATCAGCTGCACGGCGTTGTGCTCATGCGACCGCTCGAGCTTGGTGCGCTCGTCGTCGTCGATGACGTCGTATGGGGGAGCCGTGATCTCGCTCAGCTCGTCGGCCGCGGCGTAGCGGAGGGCACGGAACGGGAACAGCTCAGGCAACGGCGCGGTTCGCTTTCTTCGGGTCGGGCCGCGTCAGTCTCGCATACGGTCTCGCGAGCATTCCGCACCCGCACGTCCGTGATCATGAGGAACCGAGAGAGAAGAATCGAGATGATGAGGGACCAGTCCGCATCGGCGTCGGGGGCAGAGGCGTACGACGCGTTTGAAGAAGGAAGTCGACTGCTGGCCACCGATAACCCACACGCGGCCGCGGTCGCGCTCGAGCGAGCCCGCGAGATCGAGCCCGAGAAGGGGTCGATCCGCGAAGCGCTCGGTCGCGCCTACTTCGGTAGCGGACGCTTTCCCGCGGCGCGCTCCGAGTTCGCCCACGCCGTCGAGCTCGATCCGGTCAACGACTACGCCCACTTCGGATTGGGCCTGTCGTTGATGCGGGTCGGTGACCGCACCGGCGCACGTCGTCATCTCAAGCTGGCGGTCGCGATGCGTCCGCTCGAGGAGTACCGCAAGGCTCTCGCGCTGGTTGCCGAGCCCGCCTGAGGTGACCGGTTCCGCGTCGCCGACGCCGGTCGTCTGCTGTGACCTCGATGGTGTGATCTGGCGGGGCGACGAGCCGATTCCAGCCGCGATCGAGGGGGTGACCGAGCTGTGCGCCGCCGGCGTTCGGGTGGGCTTCGTCTCGAACAACTCGAGCCAGCCGATCGCCGACGTCGTGGCCAAGCTCGAACGCTGCGGGATCGACGCTGACGGGGACGACGTGGTCACCAGCGCGCTCGCTGCGGCCGCGCTGCTGCGCGATGGGCTCGCGCCGGGTTCGCGGGTCCTCGCCTGCGCGGGACCGGGCGTCGTGCAGGCGCTCCTCGAGGTCGGGCTCGAACCGGTGGACCGCCCACCGGCGGCCGCCGTCGTCGTGGGCTTCCATCGCAACTTCGACTTCGACGAGCTCGACCGGGCTTCGAGTGCGATCCGGGACGGCGCCCGCTTCGTCGCGGCCAACCTCGACGCCACCTATCCGGTACCGGGCGGGTTGATGCCCGGGTCGGGAGCGATCGCGGCTGCGGTTGCGACTGCATCGGGACGTTCACCCGAGGTTGCGGGCAAGCCGGAGCCTCCGATGGTCGCGCTCGTGCGCGAGCGGTTCGGAAACAACGGGATCGTGGTGGGCGATCGGCCGTCGTCCGACGGCGCGCTCGCGGCTGCGCTCGGTTGGCCGTTCGCGCTCGTGCTCACCGGAGTGAGCGCAGCGATTGCCCCGCCGGGTGGCGAAGCGATCCCTGATCCACCACCGCCGTACGTGGGCGAGGACCTTGGCGCTCTCGTTCCGTCATTGCTGGCCGCGCTCGCGGCCCGGACGTAGCCTGGTCCGTGTCTCGCCATCGCCTCGATGCCGAGCTCGTGCGCCGTGGACTCGTCGCCAGCCGCGCCCGAGCGACCGAGGTCATCGCCGCGGGACGAGTTGTCGTCGGGGGCGCGCCGGCCACGAGTGCGGCGCGACGCGTGAGCACGGCCGAGTCGATCTCCGTCGAAGGACCACCGCCACCGTTCGTCTCTCGCGGTGGCAAGAAGCTTGCCCACGCGCTCGATGCGTTCGCGCTCGATGTGAACGGCAAACGGTGCCTCGATGCTGGCGCGTCAACGGGCGGATTCACCGATTGCCTGCTCCAACACGGCGCGACGCGCGTGTACTCGGTCGACGTCGGTCGCGGGCAGCTCGCGTGGTCACTGCGTCAGGATCCGCGTGTCCAGGTCCTCGAGCGGACCAACGTACGAACCCTCGAGCCAGATCAGATCGATGGCTTCGTGCCCATCGCCGTCGCCGACCTGTCGTTCATCTCCTTGCTCACCGTCGCGCCCGCGCTCGTGCGTTGCATCGCAACCGACGGTGAGCTCGTCCTGCTGCTCAAGCCGCAGTTCGAGGCCGGTCGCTCCCGCATCGGCCGAAAAGGCGTGATCACCGATCCACAGGTCCACGCTGAAGTGCTCCTCGAAGTCACCACCGGGCTCGTCGAGCAGGGGATCGTCACCGTCGACATCGTCGAGTCCCCGTTGCTCGGTGCCGAAGGGAACCGGGAGTTCCTGCTGCACGGCCGTCGGGACGGCGCGGTCGTGCCGACGGACCGCTTGCTGGCGCTGGCGGGCGCGTCATGAGCCGCCAGAAGGTGAGCGTCGTAGGGCTCGTGCCGCACCGCGACCGAGCCCATGCGCACCAGATGGCGCGCCGTGCAGCCGGCTGGCTGGTCGAGCACGGCATCGAGGTCCGGGTCGAGCAAGCAGACGCGGCTGCGAGTGGGCTCAACGAGTACGCGACGGACGTCGACGCGTTCGTGCGCGGCATGGACTTGGTCGTCTCGCTCGGAGGCGACGGAACCATGCTGCGATCCGTCGACCTCGTGTACGAGACCGGCGCCGCGGTGCTCGGCGTCAACATCGGGCAGATGGGATACCTCGCCGAGGTCGAGCCCACGGACCTCGAAGACGCGCTCGCACGCGTGTTGGCTGGGGACTTCGAGATCGACGAGCGCATGGTGGTCGAAGTCGTCGTCGGATCCGACTCCGCCGCCGCGGGACGGTGGTGGGCCCTCAACGAGGCGGTGATCGAGAAGACCCGCGCCGGTCGGCTCGTCCGGCTCGATGTCGCGATCAACGGCACCTTCTTCACGACGTACGCCGCCGATGGTGTGATCGTCGCGACCCCGACGGGGTCGACCGCGTACTCGTTCTCGGCGCGTGGACCGATCGTCTCGCCGCGACACCGTTGTCTCCTGCTCACACCGGTGTCACCGCACATGCTGTTCGATCGATCGCTCGTACTCGATGCGGATGAGGAGCTGCGGTTCACCATCGTCGACGAGCGCGACGTCATCCTCACGCTTGATGGTCGCGAGCTCGGCATCCTCGATTCGGGCGACACGGTCACCTGCACCGCGGGGCCGAAGCCGGCACGCATGGTGACGTTCGGCCCGCGGGACTTCCACCAGATCCTCAAGGCCAAGTTCGGCCTTTCGGATAGGTGAGGACGGACCGCTAGGCATGCTGCGCGAGCTGCACGTGACCGAACTCGGCATCGTCGACGACGTGACCGTGCTCGTGAGCCCAGGTTCCACCGCGATCACCGGCGAGACGGGAGCAGGAAAGACGTTGCTCGTCGAAGCCATCGAGCTGCTCCTCGGCGCGCGTGCCGACGCCACGCTCGTGCGGCAAGGTGCGTCCGAGGCCCGCGTCGAAGGGCGCTTCGAGGCGCCGGACGGCAGTGAAGTGGTCCTGGCCCGAGTGCTTCCGCATGACGGGCGTGCCCGTGCCTATGTCGACGGACGACTCGCGACTGTGGCCGAGGTGGCCGAGGTGGGAAGCGCTCTCGTCGACCTGCACGGACAGAACGCACATCAATCCCTGCTGCAACCGGCGGTGCAACGCGGCGCGCTCGACCGCTACGCCGGGAGTCCCGCGCTCGATACCAAGACCGCGCTACGCCAGGCCCGCGAGGAAGCACGCCAGATCGAGGTCGAGCTCGCCGAGCTCGGCGGTGACGAACGCTCCCGCGCCCGCGAGCTCGACCTGCTCCGCTTCCAGATCGAAGAGATCGACGGCGCCGAGATCGCCGACACCAGTGAAGAGGTGACGCTCGAGGCCGAGGAAGCGCTGCTTGCCGACGCCGTCTCACATCGTGAGGCCCTGCGTCAAGCATTTGGCGCGATCGAGGGATCCGGACTCGATGCGGTCGGTCGCGCGGTGTCGTCGCTTGGCGATCGCGCGCCATTCACCGATCTTGCCGACCGCCTTCGGGCCGCGCAGGCCGAGCTAGCCGATCTCGAGAGAGAGCTGCGGTTGGCCACCGACCGAGTGAGCGAGGACCCCGCTCGGCTCGAGCAGGTCCGTACCCGCCGGCAACGCCTTCGCGACCTGTGCCGCAAGTACGGCGAGACCCTCGCGGATGTCGTCACCTACGCGGATGAGACGCGCCGACGTCTCTCGGAGTTGGAGGGCTTCGAAGCACGCGCCGCCGAGCTCGAGGCGCGGAGGGAAGCTGCGAACGAACGCGCTCGTGATGCTGCCAGCGCGCTGAGCACTGCGCGTCAGCGTGCTGCCGCGCCGCTCGCCGAGGAAGTGACGACACACCTGCGAGAGCTCGCCATGCCTGCGGCACACCTCGAAGTGCTCGTCGAACCAGGCGCGCTGACCGACGACGGTGCCGACGACATCACGTTCCTCCTCGCCCCCAACCCCGGTGAGCCGCCGAAGCCGCTCGCGAAGGCCGCGAGTGGCGGCGAGCTGTCACGTGCGATGCTGGCGTTGCGGCTGGTGCTCTCCGAGGCGCCGCCGACGTTGGTGTTCGACGAGGTCGACGCCGGCATCGGTGGTGAAGCCGGCATCGCGGTAGGCCGCTTGCTGGCTGATCTCGGGAAACGTCACCAGGTGCTGTGCGTGACGCACTTGGCCCAGGTCGCCGCCTTCGCCGACGCGCAGGTGGTCGTCGAGAAGCGAGAGGAGGGCGGTCGCACCGTGGCGAGCGCCACACCCGTCGAGGCCGATGCACGCGTCCTCGAGCTCTCGCGGATGCTCGCGGGTGTGGGCGAGTCGAACCACGCACGCAGTCACGCGGCCGAGCTGCTCGAGCGCGCCGCGCAACGACGTCCCGAAGTGACCCAATGATCGCCCGCCTCTTGCAACGTCGTCGTCCCGTCGCCGCGCACATCGTGGTCGGACCGGCGAGGGTCGACCGCCGGACGAAAGAGCTCGTCAAGCGGCTCGAGCCTGGAGACATCGCGGTCATCAACCACGAGGACCTCGATGGAGTCGCCGCCGACGGGTTGGTGTTGGGCGGCGCCGCCGCCGTCATCAACGCGGCACCATCGATCTCAGGGCGGTACCCCAACCTCGGGCCGCGTCGGCTGCTCGAAGCCGGGATCCCGCTGATCGACGGGGTGGGTGTCGAGGTGATGGACACGGTGCGCGAAGGCGAGACATTGCGCATCGACGTTCAGGACATCTGGCGGGGCACGGTGCAGCTCGCGAGCGGCACGGTGCGCGAGCTCGTCGAGGTCGAAGAGGCGATGAAGGATGCCCGTTCGTCCATCGGCACTGAGCTCGAACGCTTTGCAGTGAACACCCTCGAGTACGTGAAAGAGGAGGCGCGCCTCACGTTCGAGCCGCTCGAGCTGCCTCCGATCGTGACGCGGTTCAAGGGCCGACACGCCCTCGTGGTGGTGCGCGGTCACGACTACAAGAGCGACCTGCTGCACCTGCGCTCGTACATCCGGGAGTTCCACCCGGTGCTCATCGGCGTCGATGGCGGCGCCGACGCGCTGCTCGAGATGGGGTTCAAGCCCGAGATCATCATCGGCGACTTCGACTCGGTGTCGCGCGAAGCTCTCGACGTCACGAAGGACATCGTCCACCATGTGCATCCCGACGGTCGCGCACCAGGGCGGGAGACGCTCGTTGACTGGGACGTGAAGTACCACGAGTTCGTCGCTGAGGGAACCAGTGAGGACGTCGCGATGCTGCTGGCCTACGAAGCCGGCGCACAGCTGATCGTCGCGGTCGGCGCGCACGCATCGATGGTCGAATTCCTCGACAAAGGCCGAAAGGGGATGGCCTCCACCTTCTTGACCCGATTACGTCTCGGACCCGCGCTGGTGGACGCGAAGGGCGTCAGCAGCCTCTACGAGCAGCGCGTCCGCCGGCTCGATTGGTTCCTGCTCATCGGGTCGGCCATCGTCGTGATGATGGTGGTCATCGCGGTGTCCAAGCCGATCCAGACTCTGCTCGACGGGGTGTGGCTCACGATCCGCGATCTCTGGTTCTCGATCACGCGCTAAGCACTCGACCGTCTCATGATCAACTTCCGCTTCCATCTTGTCTCTCTCGTCGCCGTGTTCCTTGCGCTCGCGGTCGGTGTCGTCATGGGCTACGGCGTCCTCGGACAACCGACGGTGGAGACCCTCGAGAACCGCATCGACACCGTCGAAGCGAACGCTGATGCTCGACGAGCGGAGAACGACCTGTTGAAGGCCGACAACGCGGTGCTCGAAGCGAAGCTGGATGCACTCGAGCCGTTCTCGGTGACCGACCGCCTCGCACAAGCCAGCGTGATCGTCATCGCGGTGCGCGGCGTCGACCCGGAGACGATGCAAGGCCTCGTGCAGCTCGCCCGCCGCGCCGGTGCCGAAGCGCCCGGTGTGCTCTGGGTCGAAGAGAAGTGGACGCTCGAGAAACAAGACGACCGCGATGCACTGTCCACCGCGCTCGATGTGGCGGATGCGGGCCGCGTCGAGCTTCGTACTCGCGGATGGGAAGCCGTCGTCGATCGCCTCAATGAGGGACCAAGCCTCGGCACGACTGATGTCCTCACCACGTTGACCGATGCTGGGTTCATCTCGTTCGAAGATGTCGGAACCGAGGTGCCGATCACCGACATCGGCGGCCCGGGGACGGCCGCGCTGTTGGTGGTGGGGAGCGAAGGTGCGGTCAAAGCGAAGCAGGTGCTCGTTCCCGCTGCACGCGCCGCGGTTGACGCCGGGCTCCCGCTTGGCGCCGCCGAGATGTTCGTGGCGGTCGCAGACGGGCCAGCGCGCGGATCGCTCGTCGCCTGGGTGCGCGACGACGAGGCCCTTGCAGCGGCGGTGTCGACCGTCGACGACCTCGATCAGCCTTCCGGATCTGCAGTCACGTTGCTGGCCCTGGCAGATCTGCTGCGCGGCGTGGTCGGCCACTACGGCGTCGGCGACGGCGCGGACGCGACGAACCCCGAGTGGTGGCAGCCGTGATCGACGCCCGGATCGCGCCCACGGCGATCGCTCGATGAAGGTCGTCCTCGGCCTCGTGGTCGGGGCGCTCACGGTCCAGCTCCTGCGCCACGGCGGCAGCCGGATGCTGGCGGCGCCCGCGCTCCAGAAGGAGAACTACCGCAAGCATCGCCTCTCGACCGCCGGGGGAGTCCTCATCATCCTGGCGCTGCTCGTGATCGAAGCCGGTCGCGCCGCGTTCGGCTCAGTCGGGGTCGGCGACACCGTCGACCTCACCATCGAGCGCACCGAGGTGCTCTTTGCGGTGTTCGCGTTCGGGTTGCTCGGCTTCATCGACGACCTGCTGGGCGACGACTCCCGCACTGGATTTCGCGGCCACATCGGGGCGTTGCGGCACGGAGAGATCACGACTGGCTTCCTGAAGCTGTTCGGCGGTGCCGGCGTCGCGGTCGTGCTCGTCGCCACACCCGGGTTCGCCACCGGGCGACGGATCATCGTGGACGCGGTGCTCATCGCGCTGGCAGCGAACCTCGCGAACCTGCTCGACCGCGCACCTGGTCGCACCATCAAGGCTTCGCTCATCGCGTACGTACCCCTCGCGATCCTGCTCGGTACCGGCGACGTCGGGCTTGCCATCGCGCCGGTGATGGGTGGCGCATTCGCACTTCTCTACGACGACCTGCGCGAGAACCTGATGCTCGGCGACACGGGCGCGAACGTCGTCGGTGCGACGCTCGGGTTGGGTGTCGTGCTCGGCCGCGGTGACGTGAGCCGCATCACCGCGCTGAGCGTGCTCGTCGTCGCCAACCTCGCCGCCGAGGTCTGGTCGTTCAGCACGATCATCGACCGCGTGCCACCGCTCAGATGGCTCGACCGTCTCGGCCAACGCCCCGAGCGCCGCCAACCCACCCCCTGACCCGTTCCGCCCGCGGGCTTTTCGGCACGTTGATTGTTGAAGGGCAACAACCAACGTGCCGAATTCCCCTCGCGTGCGCACGATCACCGAAGTGGGGGTGCGCGGGTGTTAGGTTGATCTCCCGTGGCGAAACACGTCTTTGTCACCGGTGGTGTGGCATCCAGCCTCGGGAAGGGCCTCACGGCATCGTCGCTCGGACGACTGCTCAAGTGCCGGGGTCTACGGGTCACGATGCAGAAGCTCGACCCGTACATCAACGTCGATCCCGGCACGATGAACCCGTTCCAGCACGGTGAGGTGTTCGTCACCGACGACGGCGGCGAGACCGACCTCGATCTCGGGCACTACGAGCGCTTCGTCGACGTCCCACTCTCGAAGAAGTCGAACGCGACGACAGGCTCGATCTACCAGGAGGTGCTCGCCAAGGAACGGCGGGGCGCGTACCTGGGTCAGACCGTGCAGGTCATCCCGCACATCACCGACGAGATCAAGGAGCGCATCCTCCGACTGGCCGATGAGGACGTCGACGTCGTCATCACCGAGGTCGGCGGCACCGTCGGTGACATCGAGATCCTCCCGTTCCTCGAGGCAATCCGGCAGTTCCGCAAGGACGTCGGCCGCGACAACGTCTTCTACGTGCACGTGACCCTGGTCCCGTTCATCGGGCCGTCGGGGGAGCAGAAGACCAAGCCGACCCAGCACTCGGTCACCGAGCTACGAGGCCGGGGCATCCAGCCCGACGCGATCGTCTGCCGCTCCGACCGGCCCATCCACGGCCGCCTCAAAGAGAAGATCTCCCAGCTCTGCGACGTGCCCGAAGAGGGGATCGTGTCGGCAGTCGACGCCGACCACCTCTATGAGATCCCGCTCGTGCTGCACGACGAAGGTCTCGACTCCTACGTGTGCCGAGTCCTTCGCCTCGACGACCGTGAGCCCGACCTCAGCGAGTGGCGCGACCTCGTGCGCCGGGTGCAAGCCGCCGACCAGCGCGTGCGCATCGGGCTTGTCGGGAAGTACGTCAACCTTCCCGACGCCTACCTGTCAGTCGCCGAAGCGTTGCGACACGGCGGCTACTCGTGCGGCGCGAAGGTCGAGATCGACTGGATCGCGAGCGACGACGCGGAAGGGCTGCTCGCCGAGGGCCGACTGCGCGAGCTCGACGGCATCGTCATCCCGGGTGGCTTCGGGTTCCGCGGCATCGAAGGCAAGATCGCGGCCTCGGGTTACGCACGCGAGCAACGCATTCCGTATCTCGGGCTGTGCCTCGGCATGCAGTGCGCAGTCATCGAGTTCGCCCGAAGCGTGTGCGGCATGGACGACGCCAACTCGAGCGAGTTCGATCCGCGCACGATGCACCCCGTCATCGACCTGATGGACGAGCAGCGCGAGGTCGTCGACATGGGCGGCACCATGCGCCTCGGCTTGTACCCGGCTCGACTCGAACCCGGATCGATCGTGCACGATGCCTACGGCGATGACCTCGTCTACGAGCGTCACCGCCACCGCTACGAGGTCAACAACAAGCTTCGGGGCCGGCTCGAAGAGGCCGGGCTCGTCTGCTCGGGCGCGTCACCGGACGGCCGGCTTGTCGAGTTCGTAGAGCTGCCGGTCGAGTTGCACCCGTTCTTCGTGGCCACGCAGGCGCACCCGGAGTTCCAGAGCCGACCCGACCGGCCGCACCCGCTGTTCGCAGCGTTCGTGCGCGCCGCGGCAGAACGGGCGGAAGGGCGTGCGCCCCGACTCCCGATCGAGACCCCCGCGGCCACTCCGGAGCTGGTCCCGCCCGTTCGACCGTGACGCGCTTTCGCGTCGTCAGCAAGACGACGCGTTGGACGGGTCACTTCTTGCGCGTCGAGGACCTCGAGATCGAAGGACCTGACGGCGTGACCTTCACGAGGGCAGCGGTCCGCCATCCCGGCGCCGTCGCAGTCGTGCCGGTCGACAACGACGGTCGTCACGTCATCCTCGTGCGGCAGTACCGATCGGCCGTCGACCGCGAGCTGTTGGAGATCCCGGCGGGGAAGCGTGACGTCGATGGCGAGCCACCGGAGGAGACCGCACTGCGCGAGCTCGAAGAAGAGATCGGTCAGCGCGCGGGTCGCTTGGTGAGACTTGGTTCGTTCATGAACTCGCCGGGCTTCACCGACGAGTACACGCACCTCTTCTGTGCGCTCGACCTCGAGCCGACCCAGCACACGTGGACCGGCCACGATGAGGAAGCCGAGATGACCATCGAACGAGTGGCGATCGCCGACCTCGACGACCTCATCGCCAACGAGGAGATCATCGACGGCAAGACGCTCCTCGGTCTCAAGCTCGCCCGACCACATCTCGACGGGCACTCCACCTCGACGCGATGAGCCCAACGGCGGCGGTCGAGCATGACCGCCTCACCGAGCTGCTGGAGGAGCACGCCACCTGGCTCGCGGTCGAGCGAGGACTGAGCCCGAACACGCTCGCCGCGTATCGACGCGACCTGCGGACATATGCCGCGTACCTGCGCGAGCACGGTGTCGTCGACCCGAGCGCAGTCGAAGCACGGACGGTCGACGACTACGTCGGCTGGCTGAGGGCGGCCCGCGATGACGACGGTCAACCTCGCTGGGCGTCGTCGTCGATCGCCCGCGCGCTCGTGGCCGTCCGTTCCTTCCATCGCTTCTGTGTTGACGAAGAGCTGGCCATCGAAGATCCCGCCGAGGACGTGCGCGCGCCCAAGGTGCCTGCCGGCATCCCGAAAGCCCTCACCGAGGACGAGGTCGCAAGTGTGCTGGACGCTGTCGTCGGTGACTCGCCGCTCGACCAGCGAGACCGAGCCATCCTCGAGACGCTGTACGCCGGCGGCCTGCGCATCAGCGAGCTCGTAGGTCTGGACCGCGCCGACGTCGATCTCGACCAAGGCCTGCTGCGTGTGTTCGGCAAGGGCTCGAAGGAACGGATCGTCCCGGTCGGTCGCAGCGCTCGTGCCGCGCTCACGCACTACCTCACGCACGGTCGGCCGTTGCTCGTTCGCACGGGCCGTGCTGGCCGCGGGGCCGGCGATGCGGTCTTCCTGAACGTCCGCGGCGGGCGACTGACCCGCCAGGGCTGCTGGGGGATCGTGCGCGCTGCGGCGGAACGAGTCGGACTTGCGGACCGCATGTCGCCGCACGTGCTGCGGCACTCCTGCGCGACCCACTTGCTCGACCATGGAGCCGATCTGCGCGTCGTGCAGGAGCTGCTCGGTCACGCCAGCCTGTCGACGACCCAGGTGTACACACTCGTGTCCGCGGATCGTCTGCGCGCGGTGTACGACCAGGCCCACCCCCGGGCCCACCCTCGGCGCTGAGAGCTCTCCACCGGCGTCACACGTTCGGCGGTCATAGCGCTCTGACCTGCGGAAACGCTGGGAACTCGAGGAGTAGACCCGGGCCTGCGGCGCTACCATTCATCCATGGCCGGGGCGACGCAATCACCTCAACGCGACCAGCTCGTCGACGAGCGCGACCGCTTGCGCGCCAAGCTCGGTGAGCTCGGCCTGGGCGAGAACGGCTCGCTGTCGTTCGACGGCGGCTTTGCCGATTCCAGCCAGGTGACCGCCGAGCGGTCGGAGATCGAGGCGCTGGCCGGCTCGCTGGCGGAGACGCTGCGCGACGTCGAGGACGCACTCACCAAGATGGACGACGGCACCTATGGACGGTGCCAGTCGTGCAGCGGTGAGATCGGCGACGCTCGGCTCGAGGCCATGCCCGCGGCCCGTCTGTGCATCAGCTGCGCATCCAAGACCCGCTGACCCGCTAGGTGGATCTTCGCGAGATCCTGATCTTCCTGCCGTGTCTCGTCGCGGCCGTGATCCTGCACGAGGTCAGTCACGGGGTCGTGGCGTTGTGGCTCGGTGACGACACGGCGAAGCGTGCGCATCGCCTCACGCTCAACCCGGTCCGGCACGCCGATCCGTTCGGCTCGGTGATCCTGCCGGCGATGGCCGTGCTCGCTCAGCTCCCGGCGTTCGGGTACGCGAAGCCGGTCCCGGTCAATGGCGCACGGCTGCGCCACCCGCGTCGCGACATCGTCTTCGTGAGTCTTGCGGGACCGGCAACCAACTACCTGCTGGCGTTCATCGCGGCGTCGATCGCGAAGTGGCGCTTCGACAGCGGCCACCGAATCGGAGGCGTGCTGTTCGACAGCGTGCAGGGCGACTTGATCCTGCAGATCTTCTTCTACTTCGCGCTGGTCAACCTGTTGCTCGGGACGTTCAACCTGCTTCCGATCCCGCCTCTCGACGGTTCCGCACTGCTCGAGCGACTGTTGCCCCGTACGTGGCTTCCGACTTGGTACAAGTACCGGCCGTACGGGCTGATCGTGCTCTTCATGCTGATCCTGATGACCAACGTGATGGGAAAGATCATCTCGCCCTTCTACGACGTGCTTCGCGACTACGTCGGTTTGGGCTGATGCAACGCGGTTGGCACCTGTCGCGACGGTTCTTCGGCGCCCTGAGACCCGGTGGCCCGCCGAGTGGCGAGGCATCGTGGGTGGATGACGTGCTCACCGACCCCGAGCACGAGCTGTGGTCGAGGATGCCGGCACACGATCGCCGCCATTCGGTGGCGGTAGCACGTCGGGTGGAGCGGGCGCTCGCCGGCACGCCCGAGGCCGGGGACGACCGGTGGATCGCGGCGGCGTTGCTCCACGATGTGGGGAAGCTCGACTCCGGCCTCGGGGTGTTCGCGCGGGCGGGTGCGACGCTTGCGGGCGCGGCGGCAGGCCACGACATGGCCGACGCGTGGTCGGAGAAGCACGGCATCACGCGCCGGGTCGGCCTGTACCTCCGCCACGCGGAGCTGGGGGAGACGCGCCTGCGTGTGATCGGTGCGCGTGACGAGGCCGCCGCGTGGGCCGGCGCGCACCACGACGACTCGTCATGGCACAAACTCGGCTTCCCTGATCACGTCGTGCAGGCGCTCAACCAAGCCGACGACGATTAGCCGCGCGGGAGCAGCCCCGTCGCCTTGCGGACTCGCTCCATCACCTTTGTGGCCATCGCTTCGGCCTTCTGGGCGCCGAGCGCGAGCTGCTTGGTGACCTGTTCGCGGTCCTTGTCGAGCTCCGCGTAGCGCTCGCGCAACGGGCGGAGGAACTCGACGACTGCCTCGGCCGCTGTGTCCTTCAACGGGCCGTAGCCGCCCGAAGCGAACTCACCTTCGAGGTCCTTGATGCCGCGCCCAGTCGTCGCGGCCAGGATCTCCAAAAGGTTCGACACACCCGGCTTCTCGGGAGCATGGCGGACTTCCGTCTCCGAATCGGTCACTGCGCTGCGGATCCGCTTCGTGATCACCTTCTCGTCGTCGAGGAGCGCCACCGTGCCGGGAGACGCCGACGACTTCGACATCTTCGACGTTGGATCCTGGAGATCCATGATCCGCGCCCCAACCGGAGGCACCGTGGCCTCTGGAACGACGAACGTGTCGCCGAAGCGGTGGTTGAAGCGGATGGCGACGTCACGAGTGAGCTCGAGGTGCTGGCGCTGGTCGTCGCCCACGGGAACCTTGTCGGTGTCGTAGGCGAGGATGTCGGCCGCCATGAGCACGGGGTAGTCGAAGAGCCCAACGCTCACCGACTCCTGGCCACCGCTCTTCTCCTTGAACTGCGTCATCCGGTTGAGCTCGCCGAACGTCGCCACACAGTTGAGCGTCCACGTGAGCTCGGTGTGCTGGGGCACGTGGCTCTGCACGAACAGAGTGCAACGGTTGGGGTCGAGGCCCGCGGCGATCAGCATCGCGGCCGTCTTCCACGTGAGGTCGGCCATCTCGGGCGCCTCGTAGGGGATCGTCATCGCGTGCAGATCGACGACGCAGAAGATGGTGTCGTCCTGGTCCTGCTGCGCGACCCAGTGACGCACCGCGCCCAGCAGGTTGCCGAGATGCAGCTCGCCGGTTGGCTTCACGCCTGAGAACACTCTGGCCATCGCCAGCCACGGTACCTGGCACGGCTGCCGAATAGCCGTCCTCTACCCTGTGCCCGAATGGGCTACGAGGTGCGCACATCGGTCTTCGAGGGACCATTCGATCTCCTGTTGCACCTCATCTTGCGACAAGAAGTCGACCTCTGGGAGGTCTCGCTCGCGCCGATCGTCGACGGCTATCTCACTGAACTCGAGCGCATGCACGCGCTCGACCTGGAGCTCGCGACCGAGTTCTTGCTGATCGCCGCGACGCTGATCGAGCTCAAGACGCGTCGTCTGCTCCCGAGCTCGAGCGATCTCGAGCTCGACGAGGAGCTGCTCCGCTTCGAAGAGCGCGACCTGCTGCTTGCGCGATTGCTGGAGTGCAAGACGTTCAAGGACGCGTCGTCGACGATCCAGAGCATGATCGCCCGCGCGTCACTCTCGGTTCCTCGCCTGGCCGGGCCCGAGGAACCCTTCAAGTCGATGGTGCCCGATCCACTCGAACGGGTGCGACTCCTTGCGCTGCGCGACGCCGCCCGCCGGGCGCTCATGCCGCGACCGACCGAAGTCGTCGACACCGAGCACATCGCACCGATCCGAGCGAGCGTCGCGGAAGCGATCGTCGAGGTGCTGGCGCGGGTGCCGGCGGGTCGCTCGATGCAGTTCCGCGATCTGGTTGCTGATTCGTCCACTCGACTCGATGTCATCGTGCAATTCTTGGCCGTGCTGGAGCTCTTCAAGCAAGGGCTGCTCGACCTCGAGCAGATCGAGAACTTCGGCACCTTGTCGGTTCGGCGGCTGGTGAGCGACGACTACGCGCTCGACGAAGCGAGCGTGGCCGACTGGGACGAGCCGGCGACGCCGCCCTCGGAGGCACGATCGTGACGCACCGAAACCCCGAGGAAGCATCCGCGCACGACCACGGCGCGACGGAAGACCGGCGGGCCATCGAGGCCGTGATCATGGCGTCGACCGAACCCGTCGAGCCCCGCTTTCTCGCCGAGCTCGTCGAGCTGCCTGTGCAGGACGTCGAGATGATCTGCGATGACTTGGCACGTGAATACGAAGAGACCCAGCGCGGCTTCATGCTGGCGCGCGTCGCAGGCGGCTACCGCTTCCAGACTCACCCTGATGTTGCGGCCTACGTCGAACGCTTCGTCCTAGAAGGGCAGCATGTGCGCCTCTCGGGTCCGGCGCTCGAGACCCTCGCGATCGTGGCCTACAAGCAACCGATCTCGCGCGGGCAGATCTCGGCGATCCGTGGCGTGAACGTCGAGTCGACGCTCGACACGCTCGTGGCACGCGGCTACATCGAAGAGGTCGACCGCGATCCCGGCCCCGGCCTCGCCGTGCTCTATGGCACGACTCCGGTGTTCCTCGAACGCTTGGGCATCGACTCCCGCGACGACCTTCCGCCACTCGGTGACTTCGTCCCCGACGCGAGCGTCGTCGAAGCGCTCGAGCGCGGGCTTCGACTGTCGGACAACCCCGTCGACGTCGAGATCGAGGACGCCTGAGCGCGACCCGTGCCTACCGACACCCCTGAAGGCGAGCGACTGCAGAAGGTCTTGGCACGCGCGGGCATCGGCTCTCGGCGCGCGTGTGACGACCTGATCGCTGCCGGGCGCGTCAGCGTCGATGGCGTGGTTGCCGAGCCGGGCACTCGCGTCGATCCCGAAACCCAACGCATTGCGGTCGACGGCACGCCGGTGACCACGCGCACGGACATCGTCTACTACCTGTTGAACAAGCCAATGCGCGTCGTCACCACCGCGGACGACCCCGAGGGGCGGCGCACGGTGATGGATCTGGTACCGGACGAGCCTCGAGTGTTCCCGGTCGGTCGGCTCGACTACGACACCGAGGGATTGTTGATCCTCACCAACGACGGTGATCTCGCGCAGCTCCTCACTCATCCGAAGCACGGCGTGGACAAGACGTACCTCGCCGAGGTGACCGGCTCACCGAGCGATGCGATCGTGCGGACGCTCGCGGCCGGCGTCACGCTCGACGACGGGCCTACCGCACCGGCACGCGTGCGCGTGGTCCAGCGCAGTGGTGGTCGGACTGCACTCGAGCTCACGATCCACGAGGGTCGCAACCGGCAGGTGCGACGAATGTGCGAAGCCGTCGGTCATCCGGTCCGGCGACTGGTGCGCACCCGGATCGGACCCCTCCGCGACGACCGGCTTCGCCCAGGGAAGTGGCGCGCACTCACGAACGCTGAGGTGCGCAAGCTCTACGCATCAACCGGAGAGGCCGACCTAGCCTCGGGAACATGAAGCTGCGGGCGATCCGGGGTGCGATCACCTGCGACGAGAACACCAAAGCCGAGATCGACTCGAAGACGGCGCGGCTCGTCCAGGAGATCCTGACCCGCAACGAGATCGATCACGACGCGCTCGTGAGCATGCTCTTCACGGCCACCGACGACCTCACCGCCGAGTTCCCGGCGGCAGCCGCACGGGCGATCGGCCTCGGTGACGTGCCGCTCATCTGCGCACGTGAGCTCAACATCGATCACGGCATGGCTCGTGTCGTGCGCGTGATGATCCACTGCTACACCGAGAAGGACCGGAACACGCTCCATCACGTCTACCTCGAAGGTGCCCGGTCCCTGCGCGACGACCTCCCCGAGTGATCACCCAAGACGAGCTCGTGGTCAACGGGCCACGACCACTGCGGGGACGGTTGCGCCTTCCGGGTGACAAGGGGATCTCACATCGAGCACTGCTGGCGGCTGCCCTTGCCGACGGGCTGTCGGTGATCGAGCGCATCGCTTCCGGCGACGACGTGGTGCGGACGCAGCGAGCACTCGAGGCGCTCGGCGTCGAGATCCATCGAACCTATCAAGAGGTCCGAGTCAAGGGCTTGGGGATCGACGAGCTTCGCGAGCCGACAGGACCGATCGACTGCGGCAACTCGGGAACAACGATGCGGATGCTGACAGGCCTCCTTGCGGGACGTCCGTTCCGCACCACGCTGACCGGAGACGATTCGCTCCGCGAACGACCGATGCGTCGCGTGATCACACCGTTGCGAGCGATGGGTGCGCACATCACTGGGCGAGACGACAACTATGCGCCACTCATCATCGATGGCAACGCGCTTCACGGCGCGCGAGTCGAGCTCGAGGTGGCAAGCGGGCAGGTGAAGTCGGCGGTTGTGCTGGCCGGTCTGCAGGCGAGCGGCGCATCAGAGATCGTCGAGCCCGCGCCAAGCCGCGATCACACCGAGCGACTCTTCGCCGCCGTCGGAGCACCGGTCGAGAAGCCGGACGCTCGAGCGACGCGTGTCGCGCCTGGTGCTCCACACGCGTTCTACGGCGTCATGCCTGGTGATCCGTCGTCCGCGGCCTTCTTCGTCGTCGCCACCACCATCACCCCTGGGTCGCACCTCGTGTTGGAGGACGTGCTGCTCAACCCTGGACGCATCGCGTTCGTCGACGTGCTCGCGGAGATGGGCGCGAGGATCTCGATCGTGCCGCGAGGTGAGCGCCTCGGTGAGCCCGTCGGCGATCTCGAGATCGAAGCCGCGCCATTGCAAGGCGCCGACTTCACCGCCACCGAGTCCATCATCGACGAGGTGCCGGTGCTCGCGGTCGCCGCCGCGTTCGCCGAGGGCACCACGACCATCCGCGACGTCACCGAGCTCCGGGTCAAGGAGAGCAACCGGCTCGCGACGGTCGAGCAAGAGCTCGGCCAGCTCGGTGTGACCGTGGAGGAGACGGATGGCGGCCTCGTCGTACACGGTGGCGCACCTCGCGCCGCCACTCTCAAGAGCCATGGTGACCACAGGATCGGCATGGCCGCGGCGGTCGCCGCGAACGCGATCGAGGGAGAGAGCCAGATCCGGGGGTGGAGCAGCGTCGCAGTGTCGTATCCCGACTTCGCCGAGACGCTCGAGCATCTCTCGGCAACATGACCCTCATCGTCGCGATCGACGGCCCGTCCGGTTCAGGCAAGTCGACCGTGGCGCGCGGCGTCGCCCGAGAGCTCGGACTCGATGTGCTCGACACGGGCGCGATGTATCGAGCGGTCACGCTGGCCGTGCTGAAGTCCGGCGTCGATCCGGCCGACGCCGCGGAGTGCGCGCGGATCGCGAACGATGCGGACCTTCAGGTCGGTGCGCACGTGATGCTCGGCGGAGAGGACGTGACCGAGGCGATCCGCGGACCCGAGGTGACGTCGACAGTCTCCCAGGTATCGGCGCATCCCGAAGTGCGTCACGAGCTCGTCGACCGCCAGCGCGCGTGGATCGACGAGCGGGGCGGGGGAGTCGTCGAGGGCCGCGACATCGGCACCATGGTGTTCCCCGACGCGACGATCAAGGTGTTCGTGACCGCCAGTGATGAAGAGCGCGCTCGTCGCCGTCAACGCGACGAGGTTGCCGCGGAACGAGCCGTGGACGTGGACTCAGTAAAAGAGGATCTTGCGCGGCGAGACCGCGCCGACAGCAGCCGGGAAGCGTCGCCGCTGCGCGCCGCCGACGATGCCGTCATCATGGACACGACCGATCGTGACGTCGATGACACGGTTCAGGACATCGTCGAACGGGTGCGGGCGGTGAGCGACTGATGTTCTACCGGGTGTTCAGGGCATTCGTGCTCACGATCTTCAAGGTCGTGTTCCGAGTCAAGGTCGAAGGCAAGGAGCACGTGCCGAGCGAAGGCGTCTACGTCGTGGCACCGTCGCACCGCTCGATCCTCGACATTCCGTTCGCCGCCTACCTCACGCGGCGACGCATCCGCTTCATGGCCAAGAAGGAGCTGTTCAGCACCTGGATCGGCCGCAAGTTCTTCCAAGCGCTCGCCGCGATCGAGGTAGACCGCGAAGTGGCCGACCGATCCGCCCTGCGCACCGCGCAGGAAGCGCTTCAGTCCGGTGAGCCGGTTGGCGTGTTCCCCGAGGGGACGCGACACACCGGACCGGTGTTGGGTGACATGCACGACGGCGCCGCGTACCTCGCGCGCCGGATCGGCGTGCCGATCGTGCCGGTCGGCGTAGGGGGCAGCGAGAAGATCATGGAACGGGGCCGGCTGTTCCCTCGGTTCCACAAGGTCGTGGTGGTGATCGGCCCGCCGCTCATGCCAGAAGCTGACGCAACCTCGTCGCGCCGCCGTTCAGAAGTGCGCGCGCTCACCGATCAGCTGCGGACGAGCCTTCAGGCGTGCTTCGACACGGCTCGACGGGCCGCGGGGGAGTCAGCTCGCGACGAGGTCGGCCAGTGCGGCTGACGCGTCGGCGCTTGTGTCGCTGACGAACGGCCCGCCGGCGGCGCGTGCGGCACGCGGGTCAGCGCCCACCAGCAACGCGGCCAGTGCATCGACTGCCGGCACGAGCTCACGGAGCTCGCGTGGCGGCGGGAAGTACTCGTCTTCCTCGGTCACGTAGACCGGCTCCACACCACCGGACGGGTTGAGCTTCTCGATCACCGCTTGTACAAGGTGTTCTGGCGCGCTCGCGCCCGCTGTGACACCGACGACACGCGCTTCGCTCAGGGTTTCGAGGTCGAGCTCTTCGGGACCGTCGACCCGCAGTACGTGCCGGCACCCGGCTTCTTCGGCAACCTTCGCCAACGCGATCGTGTTCGAGGAGTTCGAGCTCCCGATCACCACCACCGCGTCGGCAGCCGCGGCGATCTGACGGAGCGCGGCCTGCCGGTTCGTGGTGGCAAAGCAGAGGTCGTCGCGTGTGGCGGTCCACAGCTCGGGAAACGTCTCACGCGCCTCGGCCATGATCCCTTCCCAGTCGTGCAGGGCGAGGGTGGTCTGCGCCAGCAGCGCGACCTTCTCCGGGTCCGTGACCTTCGTGACGGCCTGGCCGAGATCGCTCTCGTGCTCCACGAGCTGCATGCGCTCCGGGGCGACGGCGAGCGTGCCGACGGCTTCGTCGTGCCCGGCGTGACCGACGTACAGGATCGTGTAGCCCTTGTTCGCGCGCACCTTGGCCTCGTGGTGGACCTTCGTGACCAGAGGGCAGACGGCGTTGACGACGAACCGCTCGCCCTCACGCGCAGCCTCGATCACTTCGGGCGCGGAGCCGTGCGCCGACAACATGAGCGGCGCACCAGGTGGAACCTCGCTCACGTCGTCGACGAACACCACGCCCAGCTCGCAGAAGCGGTCGACGACGAGCCGATTGTGCACGATCTCGTGGTAGCAGTACACGGGCGGCTCGAACGCGCGCACCATCCACGCGAGCGCTTTGATCGCCATCTCGACGCCTGCACAGAATCCGCGCGGCTCCGCGAGCAGCACACGTTCGATGGTCACTGAAGCGAGGGTACCCCGCACGCGCTGGCTCCTAGACTTGTCACCTATGCCGACCGCACGCGTGGTGGCGGTCGCGCCCGCCTCGCCTGCCGCGGCAGCAGGACTCGTCGCCGGCGACGAGCTCTTGAGCATCAACGGCGAGGCCGTACGCGACGTCATCCGGTACCACCTTCACGCCGACGAGGCGCACGTCGATCTCGAGGTGCGTCGCGGCGGCATCGAACGCTCGCTGACGATCGACAAGCGAGCGGGTGAACCGCTCGGCGTCGATCTCGCGAGCCCAGTGTTCGACCGCGTGCGCACGTGTGACAACCACTGCCCGTTCTGCTTCATCTACCAGCTACCGAAGGGCATGCGGCGCAGCCTCTACGTGAAGGACGACGACTACCGACTGTCCTTCCTGTACGGGAACTTCACGACGCTCACGCGATTCACCGAGGCTGACCTCGAGCGAGTGGCGACCGAACGACTGGGACCGTTGTACGTGAGCATCCATTCCACGGACCCCGCGCTGCGAGCGCGCTTGCTCCGGAACCCGCGCGGGGCGGTAAGTCTGCGGTGGCTCCGCGCGCTGCTGGATGCCGGCATCGAGGTGCACGGCCAGATCGTCGTGTGCCCGGACATCAACGATGGCGCTCGACTCGACGGCACCTTGCTCGGGATCCTCGACGAGTACCCAGAGCTCGCGTCGGTGGGGCTGGTTCCGCTCGGCGTGAGTGATCACACCACAGAACCCGACCTGCGCCCGCACACTTCGAAGGAAGCCGCCGCGGTCATCGACGCGGTCGAGCGCTGGCAGCCGCGGTTCCTCGATGCCGTGGGGCGACGAATGGTGTTCGCGTCAGACGAGCTCTACCTGCTCGCCGGCCGCGACTTCCCCCAAGCAAACGACTACGAGGGCTACCCGCAACACGAGAACGGCATCGGCATGGCGGAGTCGTTCGCCACCGACCTCGATGCCGCGCTCGGCGGTCAAGCGTTCGAGTCGCACTCCGCCGGTCGGGGCTTCTTTGGGTCAGTCGATGGCGCGCCGGCCTGGGGCTACCGAGCACCCCGCGTGTTCGCGGTGCAGGACTCGCGCGCGAGCGCGCGACCTGTCACCGTCCTCACCGGTGAGTACGGCGCACTCGTGCTCGAGCCCATCGTCGAGCGGCTGCGCGCTGACGTCAGCGCGCCGGTCGACGTGCTGCCCGTGCCCAACCGGTTCTTCGGCGGCAACATCGCCGTCACCGGTCTTCTGACCGGTGCCGACCTCACCGCCGTGCTGAAGGACGCGCCGACCGACCGGCGCTACGTGCTGCCCGACGTCACTCTCTCGAACGGGCGGTTCCTCGATGGCGCGACCGTTGATGATCTCCCGGTGCCCATCGAGGTGGTCCCGACGGATGCCGCCGGGCTCGTGGCCGCACTCGGTGTGCGATGACGACGACCCTCACCGCGCTTCCGCTCGTCGCAGTCGTCGGCCGTCCGAACGTCGGCAAGTCCACGCTCGTGAACCGGCTCGTCGGTCGGCGTGCCGCCATCGTCGAGGAGCGTCCCGGCGTCACGCGTGACCGCAAGGAGCTGCTTGCCGACTGGCGCGACCGGGGCTTCCGCATCGTCGACACCGGCGGTTGGATGCCGGACCGGGCTGCGGGTGACGAGCTCCTCGCACTGACCCGTCAGGTGAGCGCGCAAGCCGAGCGTGCGATCAGGGAAGCCGACGTCGTCGTGCTCGTCGTCGACGCGACGGTGGGCGTGGTCGAAGAGGACGCGCAGGTTGCCCGGATCCTCCAACGAGCGGAGGCACCGGTGCTCGTCGTCGCGAACAAGGTCGACGGTGAGCGCCAGGAATCCGACACATGGCAGTTCAGTCGCCTCGGCCTGGGGGAACCGATGCCGGTATCAGCCGTGCACGGACGCGGGTCCGGGGATGTGCTCGACGCGATCGTCGCGGCGCTGCCGCCCGCTGTGGAGACCGCACCGGTCGAAGACGACGGCATCTTCGCGGTCGCGATCGTCGGACGGCCGAACGTCGGGAAGTCGACGCTGTTCAACCAGATCGTCGGCGACGAACGAGTGGTCGTCCACGACGAGCCGGGCACGACCCGTGACGCGATCGACACGCTCATCGACACGCCAGACGGACCGCTGCGCATCGTCGACACCGCCGGCATGCGCAGGCGGAGTCGTGTGGATGAGGGCACCGAGCACTTTGGCGTCGTTCGCGCGCTCGAAGCGGCCGACCGCGCGGATGCTGCGCTGTTCGTCATCGACGCCTCGGCCGGCGTCACTCACCAGGACCAACGGCTCGCCGAGCGGATCGACGCCGCCGGCACTGCGATCGTCGTCGTGCTCAACAAATGGGACCTGCTCGATGATGACGCTGAACGCCGACGCGACGTGGTCATCGACATCGCCGATCGGCTGTCGTTCCTCGCGTATGCGCCCGTCCTCAAGATCTCCGCGAAGACGGGCCGCGGCATCTCCCGGCTGCTCCCCGCGCTACGAGAGGCCGAAACCGCGTACCACGTGCGCATCCCGACCGCGGCGTTGAACCGTGTGCTCCAGGAAGCCCAGGCCAGCCACGCCCCGCCACCCGCGAAGCGGCACCGGCCGCGCATCCTCTATGCGACCCAGGGGGCGAGCGAGCCACCCACCTTCACGATCTTCGCCACCCACGAGCTGCCCCAGACCTACTTGCGCTACCTCGAGCGCAAGCTCCGGGAGGGACTGAATCTGGGGCCAACCCCGATGAAGCTGCGCGTGCGGCGTCGGAGCGCATGACCAACGCGCCCGGGGGTCTACGCCTCGCTTGCTCGATGAGCTAAATGAAGTCGTTCTGACCGATCGATGCCGGCGTGCCGCGCAATCCGAGCGGAAGCATCGTGGGGAGGGGTCGAGCCTTGCCGGCACGCGTCATCTGGTGGTCGTCGGCAGCCGAGCCCCCGCTCTGAAGTCCTGGGCGAACATGCTGGAATGCGGACATGCCCTGGTGCGCTGCCTGCAGCCGCTTCCTGTCGCCCTCAACGGTGCGCTGCGACGGCACCTGCCCCAGCTGCGGGAGCCTCGTCGACGCAGAAGGTGGGCGAGCCCGACTTCTCGGCACGATCCCGTGGCACCTGAAGCTGCTCGCCGGGGTCTTCGGCGTCTACCTCTTGTATCGCCTCGGGCAGGGGATCGATTGGCTGATCGGGCGGCTCTGAGCCGCGGCACACCCGCCGGTAGCATCGTCGTCCCGGTGCGGCACCGCGCACTGCGGGCTGTGGCGCAGCTTGGTTAGCGCGTTGGTCTGGGGGACCAAAGGTCCCGGGTTCGAATCCCGGCAGCCCGACTGGAAGAAGTGCTGGTCAGAGCTACGCGCTGTTGACCGTCCCTTCGTTCTAACCGAAAGAATGACAGGGGTTGGCACTCGATCCTCAGCCACACGCTCAACGACATCGCCGACGCGCTGAGCGCGATCGCGACCAGCGCTACCGACGGAACTGCGGAGCCAATCGCGGCGGAACTCCAATCCAAGGATGGACTTTCGCAATGGATCTGGCAGCATCCGTGGTTGACGGCGTCCCTTCTCGGCGCGTTCCCGGCCGTAAACGCAATTTCGGCGGTCGACGACAAGGATTGGGTGCTTGCTGGCTTCGAGATCGCGCTCGTGATCAACCTGTTCGTACTCTTCGGATCCGCCGCGTTACGGCGGCGTGATCGGAAGTGGTCTAGCCAAACACGACGGCGCCGAGCTTCTTGGCCGCCTCGTCCTGCATGCCGGGGACGACGTGGCTGTAGATGTCGAGCGTGATCGCGATCGACGAGTGGCCGAGCATCTCCTGAACGACCTTGGGATGCACTTCGGCCTGGAGAAGCAGCGTGGCGCACGTGTGCCGCAGGTCGTGGAAGCGAATCGCCGGCACATCCATCACCCGTACGCGGCGCTCAAACGCGTCGGTGAGCGAGTGCGGGTGGAGCGGCGCTCCGTCCTCGCACGTGATCACATAGCCGCTGTCGATCCAGTCCGGTCCCCACGCCAGGCGTTCCTCGAGCTGCGCCCCACGGTGTCTCCTGAGCGCTGTGACGGTCCCTTCCGGGATCCGCACGACGCCCGACGGGGTGGGGGAGCCCGAGTTCGATTCGAGCCTCTCATGCACGCTTTTGCAGGGAGCCGCACGGCATGATCGCCACAGTGATTCGAGTTTGATTACCGGCTCACCGGTCCCGACGCGCCGAGCTAGCCGACGAGGCCACCCGCGTCATAGGAGAACCCGACCGTAGTGGTGGTCTCGGTGACGGTGTGCGTGGTCGGGACGTTGCGATCCATGTCGTAGGCGATGGTGATGCCTGACGGGTTGCCCTTCATCGTCACGAAGTTGGCGATGATCATGCTGGCCAACGTGTACCCGTTGCCGCGCAGATCGAGCGTCCCGCGCTTCAAGTAGAACGTCCCGGCGCCGCCGTCCGTGAGCCCGTTCTCGTTGGTGCCGTTGCCCCGGTAGGTCTGGGTCGCCGTGTTGTTCCGATCGGCGAAGATGCTGAGCCCGACGTACGGGCACACCGAGACTTGGGTCTCGCATTGCTCTTCTGTGGGGGGCGTGACGCGGATCGAACCGTTCCCGGTGGCATTGATGCGCGCACCGGCTTGACCCGAGCTGTTGCACGGCGTCGGGTAGCTGCTGCACGCGAAGTAGATCATCACGCCCTCGCCGGTCAGCTTGTCGTTCCCGTTGAGCGTGATGGCGCCCTTCAAGATGTAGATGCCCGGGTTGAGCGTCTTCGTGCCCGAGATGCTGCTGTAGATGCCCGGGTTCAGCGTCGAGCCACCGCTGCCACTGTTCGTCGGACATGTCGAGCCGGTGCCGCACGCGGGCACGTGCGCAATCGGGTCGACCACCGGGTCGAGGTGCACCGGGCCGGGGGAGTAGCCGCTGCCCGAGAAGTTGGTGGGCGCGAGCGGACCCCCGATCGCACCGGGCCCAGTGATCCGCACGTGCCCGTTCGTGTGCAGACTGGCCGCGGTGCCGGCGGTCGAGTTCACGATGACGTTGCCACCGGTGACCGTGATATCGCCGTTCTGGCCGTCGAGCGACGTCTCGGTGGGTGAGAGCACGCACAGTGCGCACGGTCCGCCCGCGACTTCTTCGTGCACCGTGGTGGTGATCTCTTGGCGACTGCGGACCACTGCTGCCGTGGCCGTTGCCGAGACCGACAGGGAGTCCTGATCGAGCGTCTTGCCGAACCCCGTCTCGATCTCCTTGGAGGGGACCTGGACGCGCACTCGGTTGCTCAAGGAGATCTCCCCCTCGAGCGCCGCCGGCCAGAGCTGGAAGTCGGCGGAGATGCACGAGTTGCCGTTGCTGGCATCGGGGTGGAAGGGAAGGGCGTCAGCGTCCGCGCAGCCCTCCCAGCTCGAGAGGTCGACGCCGAAGTTGGCGTGCGAGTAGGCCTTGACCTGCTCGACGACATCGAGCCATTCACCGGTTGACCCGGTGAAGGTCGCACCGAGGTTCTCGATGATCTGCGCGCCAGCCAGTGCCGCCGCATCGGCAGCCGCCTCTGCTTGCCGGTCCTGTTGGCGCGCGTTGCCGAGGTCGACCACCAGCGCCGCCAGCGCCATCATCGACGAGAGGATCAGCGCAGTGAAGACGAGGACGACACCTGACTCGTCGTCACGCGCCCGTCGTGCGCGGGCTAGGGCGAGACCGAAGACACGGTGCACCATGACCAGTCGCCTCCTTCGGGTGGGGTCTCTTCGCCTCCGGTGGCGACCATGTCCGAGAGCTCGATGCGCATCGAGGTCTTCGTGCGCAGCGTGGAGCCTCCGAAGAACGCGCCGAACAACGACGTCACTCCGTCGAGCGGGTACTGCGCGCAGACGATGATCGAATCCGCCTTGGCGAAGGTGCCGGCGGTGCTGAAGTCAGGCTGGCCCGACAGGATCTTGACGCGCACCTTCGACGCGTCGAGGCCGATGCGGTTCTTGGCCTGACATATGAGGTTCTTCAGGTTGTCGCTCGCGGTGGCGGCGCCGGTCAGGTGACACGGGGTAGTGGTGGAATAGGTGGGTCCGAAGTTGCCGACTGCGCCCTGACGCGCGGCTTCCCGGACTCCTTGACGGAGCGCGATGTTGTTGTTGAAGGCGATGCCGAACTCGATCATCCCGAAGACGAGGGTGACCAGGATGGGCAGCACGACGGCGAACTCGATCAGAGCCGATCCACGCTGCCGGCCCCCACGGCCGAGGCGCGACCGCTCAGCCGGCCGACGCACCCGTCGCTCTCGCATACGCCGCCTCCAGCAAGACTCGTGAGCGTTGGCCTCTCCATCTGGCCTTGCTCAGCGGCTCTTGGTCTTGTCGGTGTCTCCGCCCCGGAGGCGACCTCGCCGATTCGGAGTATCGGCACCAGGTGCCCCAGATCTGTAGCGAGGCCGCGATTGCCGGTGACGTTTGACCATGGGTACCGTTCTCTACTGAGAGCGCTCGTTCGTCCACAGATCGTCCAAAGGGGTGTCCACATGGCCGTCCAGCACAGTCCGCTCCCGCTCGGTGGGGAGCGCAGCCAGCCGGGAATGGCGCCGTTGGCGCGCTGCTGCCGGCGATGTGGGATCATCATCGGCTTCGGCGACCGCTGTGACTTCTGCCTCAGACGGCCGGCCGACCACGAGGACGCGCCGGGGCAGCACCTCGGCCGTCACCACACCGAATGGATCCCGACCGTTGAGGCCTTGATCGCCGACGGCGACCTCGACGCCGCCGAGTTCCTGCTCTGGCGACTGGTCGAGGCCACCGAAGCCGAAGCCCGCGTCGCACAGGTGCCTCCGCTCGAGCAGCACTTCCGACGGCTCGGGTGGATCGCGCGTCAGCGGGGTGACGAAGCGCTCGCGACCCAGCTCCGCAAGCGGAGCGAGAAGAGCAAGGCGTCGGTGCGCGAGGCCAGCTAACCGCTCGGCACCACCGTCAGCTCGAGTCTTCGTTCTTGCACGTTCACCCCGTCGAGGCGCGCTCGAACGCTGCCTCCGAGCGACAACCCATCGCTTGCGACGCTCGCGAGGACCGGTGGCATCGAGAGCTGGAGAGCGGCTCGGTCGCCGTCGAGGTCGATGACCGTCGCGGCGAACTCTTCGCCGATGTGCGGTTGCAGCACGATGCACTCGATGAGGTCGAGCGCGGCGCGTTCAGCATTCGCGGCGCGATGACCGGACGTACCCATGATCTCAGGAAGATCTGACAGGCCGTCGACCGCCCACGACGGCGGCGTCGAGTCGACACACGCAGCGAGCACGACTTCGTTCGCGTAGCGGTCGGCGAGCCGCCGAAGTGGGGCGGTGACGTGCGCGTACCGGGCACCGATTGCTGCATGCTCCAGCGCTACTGAGTCGTGAGCAGCCGTGCTTGCATCGACGACCGCGTATCCCGCGCCGCGGAAGAGCTCGAGTGCCTCGGTGAGGAATGCGGCATGGTGCGGATCGCCGGGCGTCAGGGTCCGTACGACGTCGGGATACGTCTGATCGGACGACCACGTGATGTGGAGCGATGCCGCGACGCGCTTCAGCCGATCGAGCGCGACCGGATCTGCTGGCGGAAGCGTCCTCAGGATGCCGACGCCGGCATCCATCATCGTGCTGGCGGCACACATGCCGGCGAGCAGCGAGATCTGCGCGTTCCAGCCCTCGACCGGTACTCCCACCTCGTACGACAGCAGGTAGGAGCCTCGCCGGCGAGCAAGCTCCTGGACGGGCGCGGCGATGCTGACCCCGCCGCGTTGCTTCTCCTGCTCTTCGCGGAGGAGCCCGATCTCGCGCAAGAGCATCAGAGGCTCGGAGGCAGAGCCGCGGTCGATCGAACGTTGCACTCCTGCATAGGTGAGCGCCCGACGGCTCCGCACGGTTGCAGGCTCGAGTCGCCACGTGGTCGGCATGCCTTCCGCGTCGAGATCGATCGTCCAGAGAAGCGCGGGACGGTCGCGACGGGGGAGGAGGCTCGCCGCGCCTTCGCCAATCGTCGGTGGATAGAGAGACGCGCGACGATCGGGGAGGTAGACGGTGACGCCGCGCTCATGGGCCTCGATGTCGACCGCGTCGTTGGCGCCGACGAACGACGAGACGTCGGCGATGGCGTAGTGCACACGGAAGCCGTCGTCGATCCGCTCAGCATGGAACGCTTGATCGAGGTCGCGACTGCCGGGCGGATCGATCGTCAGGAACGGGATCGCACGCGCGTCGATCGCGTTCACACGCGGGTGGGCGGGCTGACGGGCTCCCGCACGGGCCGCCTGCGCAACTGCAGCCGGGAACTCGCGCGGGATCTTCATCTCGTCGCGGATGCGATCGAGGCCGGCGCGCACCGCGCGCGACGACGCCGCCAGCCGCACGACAGGTCTCGGCACGGGTCAGCGCCGTCGCAGCGCCGGTCGGGGCGGCATGACCTCAGATGGCAGCAGCTCGCGGATCGACTCGAACGCGCCATCGGCATCGTCGACCACGCGCACGAGCCGACCCCAACCGCCGCGCTCGGCCAACTTCTGCAGCGCCGCCGTCGCATCGGTGAGTCGCCCCGATCGGTATTCCGCGCCCATCAGGATCATCGGGCTGCGCACGTCGTAGAGGGTGTACTCGTTCTGCGCAGCATCGGTGAAGAGCTCCTGGAGCGTCCCACTTCCGCCCGGGGTGTACACGATCCCCGCGTGAGCGATCGCGAGCAGCCCGTTCTCACGGATGCTGTTCTGGAAGTACTTCGCGATGTGCGTCGCGAACTGGTTGAACGGCTCGTCGACGTAGATCCACGTCGGCACGCCCAAGCTCGTCGCCCCTTGCGGCCAACGCTGCCGCACCTCGATGGCGCGGTCGACGTAGGCCCCCGGATCAGGCTCGTACGACGGAACTGTGCTGAGGATCTCGAACGCCTCGTCGAGCGCGCCATCGTCAGCCGGCGCGAGCCACGCGCCGAGGTTGGCCGCCTCCATCAGGCCAGGACCGCCGCCGGTAGCGACGATGAAGCCGTCGCGAGTGAAGCGCCGAGCGAGCGTCGCAACTTCTCTGTAGTCCGAGTCGCCGCGTGGCGTGATGTGACTGCCCATGATCCCGACCACGGGTGCCCCAGCCTCGTCGAGGAAGCGCATCAACGCAGCTTCGATGCACACGTCATGGATCCCACGTGCGAGCACGTCGGCGGGTCCCATGCGCGTCGACACCGCACCGATGCGGGCATCGAGCGCGGTCTCGGGGCGGCCCTCCACGTACCCCGCGCTGAGCTCCGCGTACGAGTAGAGCGTCGTCCGGAATGGCTCGAACTCGATGCCTTCGAGTCGGTGCAAGATCGTCGCCCCGGCGTCGCGGAGCATGCGCTCGGTCGCGTCCGACATCGGGCAGCGCGCGAAGACGGCGTCAGTGGCGTCGACCTGCTCCCACACCAGGTCGACCTCACCGAGATCGACACCGACGATCAGTGCTCCACGCAGGTCTGTGCCTCGTGCCTGGACGTCGGGTGCGGCGACAAGCACGGGATGTTGGGGGTGCAAGACGGGCACGCTACCCGTCACCCTCTCCGTCCCCGGGTGCGCCCGTAGGCTTCATCTGTGCGGCTGAGCCATCGGTACCCGCGCGCGGCAGTGGCGACGCCTCACTACCTCGCGTCCACCGCGGGAGCCGCGGTCCTCGCTGACGGCGGCAACGCGGTCGACGCGATCGTTGCGGCCAACCTCGCCCTTGGCGTCGTCGCGCCGTACTTCTGTGGCTACGGCGGCGACCTGTTCGCGATCGTGTGGGACGGCGACCTGCACGGCTACCTCGGGTCCGGTCGGTCGCCGGCGGCAGCCACGCGCGAACGCGTCGAAGCGCGCGCCGGTGGACGGGCGATGCCGGTGTTCGGTCCCGATTCCGTGACCGTCCCCGGTGGGGTTAGGGGTTGGTTCGACCTGCTCGAGCGGTTCGGCACCCGTTCGTTCGGTGAGCTCACGTGCTTCGCGGTGCGGTACGCGACCGAGGGCTTCGAGATGACGACGCTCGGCGCACGTGCCATCGAAGAAGGCCGTCACATGTACGGGCAGTTCGCGGCGTGGCAGGCCGCGTACGGCGACGTGCAGCTCGGTGACGTCCTGTGTCAGCCGGGGATGGCGCGGACCATCGAGCTGCTCGCGCAGGACGGACCGAACGCCTACTACCGCGGCCCGATCGCAGACGCAATCGCGTCGAGCGTGCAGGAGCTCGGCGGCGACATGGCTGCGGCCGATCTCGCCGCGCACGCAGGTGAGTGGGTCGAGCCGCTGCGCCAGTCGTTCCACGGCGTCGAGGTCGCCGAGTTGCCTCCGCCGACCCAGGGTGTGAGCGCGCTCGAAGCGCTGCGCATCCTCGACTCGGTAGACCTTCCGCCGAACGGCGTCGAGCGAGTCCACGTCATGATCGAAGCGACCAAGCTCGCATTGGCCGATCGTGATCGATGGGTGAGCGACCCAGCCACCATGCCGCGACCGGCCGAGGAACTGTTGACCGACGCATGGATCAAGGCGCGAGCCGCCGAGATCGACCCTCGGCGCGCCGTCACGCCGAGCGGCGTCGACCCGCAGCCGGGCGGCACCGCGTACCTGTGTGCCGCGGATGCCGATGGGTTGCTGGTGAGCCTGATCCAGTCGAACTTCGTGCACTTCGGTTCTGGGGTCCATGTTGCGGAGTGGGGCATCAACCTCAACAACCGCGGGTTCTCGTTCTCGCTCGATCCTGATCGCGTGAACGCGTTCGAGCCGTCCAAGCGTCCCATGCACACGCTCATCCCGGCCATGACGCTGCGCGACGGTCGACCCGATCTCGTGTTCGGCAGCATGGGCGGTGACGCGCAGGTACCGGTGCACGTGCAGGTGCTCACACGCATCATCGATGATGGGGAAGACCCGGCCGACGCGATCGCGGCACCGCGCTGGCGTCTCGACACCGGGTCATGGAACGTGCGCGCCGAGACGCGACTTGCGCCGGAGCTCGTGGAAGGTCTGCGCGCGTTGGGTCACGACGTCACCGAGACGACCGCGTACGACACCGGCATGGGACACGCGCACGCGGTTTGGCCGTCGAGCCAAGGACTCGGCGCCACGTATGACCCGCGCTCGGAAGGCGCAGCACTGGGCTGTTGAGCCGCCGATCAATGGCGCGAGTTGGCGTACCATCGACGCGTGATCGACGTGAAGGACGTTGGCGCGGTGCGCGATGCACTCGGTGCGCACGACTACCTCGCCGACGAAGGACTCGCGACCGCGATCTTCCTCGCGCTGAAGCTGAATCGGCCGCTGCTCCTCGAGGGCGAAGCCGGCGTCGGCAAGACCGAGGTCGCCAAAGTCCTCGCCCGTTGGACCGGCGGAGAGCTCCTTCGGCTTCAGTGCTACGAGGGCATCGACGCCGCGCAGGCCGTCTACGAGTGGGACTACTCGCGCCAGCTGCTGCACCTCCGCGCGGCCGAGGCCAGCGGCGACGCCATCGATGAAGATGAGCTCTACTCGGAGCGATTCCTGGTTCGGCGGCCGCTGCTGCGAGCAATCGCGCACGATTCCCAACAGGTGCCCGTGCTGCTCGTCGACGAGGTCGACCGCGCCGACGACGAGTTCGAAGCCTTCTTGTTGGAGGTGCTCTCGGACTTCGCGATCACCGTGCCCGAGCTCGGCACGTTTCGCGCCGAGTCGCCGCCCGTCGTCGTCGTGACGTCCAACCGCACCCGCGACGTACATAACGCGCTCAAGCGCCGGTGCCTCTACCACTGGATCGACCATCCCGACTTCGAACGCGAGCTGGCGATCCTCCGAGTGCGAGCACCCGAGGTCCGCGAGGAGCTGGCTCGTCAGGTCGCGGGCGCGGCCGAAGCGCTCCGCGACCTCGATCTCTACAAGCCACCCGGTGTCGCAGAGACCATCGACTGGGCGCACGCGGTCGCTGCGCTGGGTGCGGCGCGTCTCGACGCCACGACGGTCGACGTCACGCTCGGCACGGTTCTGAAGTACCGCGAGGACCAAGAACGCGCTCGCGCGCACGGCCTGGACCACCTGGTGGACGCCGCGGCCGCGCACGACCGTGCGTCCTGACTCCGAAGCCGACCGGCTTGCCGTCACATTCGCCCGCGTGCTGCGCGGCGCGGGCCTGGACGTGCCGGTGGGATCGACGATCACCTTCGCCGACGCGCTCGCCGCGGTGGGGCTGGAGCGACGCGCCGGCGTCTACTGGGCCGGACGGGCGACCCTCGTCCGCTCGCCGGAAGACCGTGATGCCTACGACCGCGCGTTTGCGTCGTTCTGGGAAGGCATCGTCGAGATCCCTGAACGATCGGTTCCCGCTGGGTCGATCTCCCTTGCGTTCGATGCCGACCGTGACACTCCGGATGCCGACGAGGAGGCGAGCGACGACGAGCAGGCCACTCCGACGGTCGCGGTGCGCTGGAGTCCAGCCGAGGTGCTGCGCCATTGCGACTTTGCGGAGCTCACGCACGCCGAGCTCGTCGAAGCGCGACGGATGATGGCCGACCTCAAGCTCGCAGGACCACTTCGACGGTCGCGTCGGCGACAACGTACCCACCGAGAGCGGGGGAGGCCGGATCTCCGCCGGACCGTGCGGCGCACGCTGCGAACGGCGGGTGAGCCGATCGACCGGGCGTTCACCGCGCCGTCGCAGCGACCGCGACGCATCGTGCTGCTGTGCGACGTGAGCGGCTCGATGGAGCCCTACGCGCGAGCGTTCCTCCGGTTCGTACAGGCCGCCGTCGTCGGGCACGGACGCGTCGAGGCGTTCGCCATGGGCACGCGCCTAACTCGGATCACACGAGAGCTGTCATCACGTGACCCCGACGCCGCGCTCTCTGCCGCGTCACGCCGCGTGCTCGATTGGTCTGGTGGGACCCGGCTTGGTGAAGCACTGCGCGCGTTCAACGACCAGTGGGGTGTGCGTGGCATGGCTCGGGGCGCGGTGGTGGTCATCCTCTCCGATGGCTGGGATCGCGGCGACCCCGACGTGCTCGCCGGTGAGATGGCTCGATTGCGGCGGGTCGCGCATCGCATCGTGTGGGTGAACCCACTGAAGGCGACGCCCGAGTACGCACCTCTCGCTCGCGGCATGGCCGCGGCCCTGCCGTACGTTGATGAGTTCGTGACCGGTCACTCGATGGCCGCGCTGGGTGAGCTCGCGGAGGTCATCTCGAAGTGAGTGGAGGAGCGGACGCATGAAGGAGATCCTCAACGACATCGATCGCTGGCGCGATCAAGGTCAACGCGTCGCGGTCGCGCGAGTGGTAGGTCTCGACGGATCCGGACCACGCGACCCGGGCGCGGCCATGGCCGTCAGCGAGAAGGGCGAGGTCGCGGGATCGGTGTCGGGTGGATGCGTCGAAGGCGCGGTGGTCACGGAAGCTCTCGCGGTGCTCGCCGGTGAGCGCGAGCGCGGCGTCGTGACGTTCGGCTACTCCGACGACGAAGCATTCGCAGTCGGTCTCACCTGCGGCGGCACCATCCACGTGTACGTGGAGCCTCTCGACTGGTGAGTCCGAGCACGCCTGACAACACCGGTGGCATCTTCGAGGCGCTCGAAGAGGCGTTGCGAGCCGATGAACCCGTCGCACTCGCGACGGTGATCGCGGGCGTCGGCATCGGCGCCAAGCTGGTCGTGCGTCCCGATGCTGCACCGCGCGGCACGCTCGGCGACCCCGACCTCGATCGCGTGGTCACGAGAGACGCGCTGGGTGAGCTCGAAGCCGGCTTGACGGTCACGCGCCACTACGGCCCGCATGGCGAGGCGCGTGAGCGCGACGTCGAAGTCTTCATCGAGTCGTTCGTTCGGCCACCCCGGATGGTCATCTTCGGTGCGGTGGACTTCACCGCGGCACTGGCGCGTGCCGCAAAGCTGCTCGGGTACCACGTGACGGTCTGCGACGCGCGCGAGGTGTTCGCAACTCCTGCACGCTTCCCGATGGCCGACGAGGTGGTCTGCGAGTGGCCCGATCGTCATCTCGCGAAGGTGGGACCATCCCTCGGACCGCGTGATGCGGTGTGCGTGCTCACCCACGACACCAAGTTCGACGTCCCGGCGATCGTCGGTGCACTGGCCACCAAGGTCGGCTACCTCGGTGCGATGGGAAGTCGCTCCACGCATGCCAAGCGCGTCGAGCGGCTTCGGGAAGTTGGCGTCACCGACGCCGAGCTCGACACGGTGATGGCACCCATCGGCCTCGACATCGGCGCCCGCACCCCCGAAGAGACAGCCGTCTCCATCTGTGCCGAGATCATCGCCAGCCGTACTGGCCGGGCCGCGCCGTCGTTGCGCGACACCGAAGGCCCCATCCACGCCTGACCGCAAGGAGGACAAGCGCCATGGATCTCGGCATCGAAGGCCGCCGCGCCGCGGTGGCAGCGGCATCGCAAGGCCTCGGCTTGGCGGCCGCCGTCGCGCTCGCTGCCGAAGGGGTGCAGGTCGCGATCTGCGGCCGGGATCGCGCCAAGGTCGAGGCGGCGGCAGCCGAGCACGGCCTCGTTCCACTCGTGGCTGATGTCGGTACTCCGGACGGTGCACGCCGCTTCGTGACCGACGCTCACCGCGAGCTGGGCGGCATCGACATCCTCGTCCCGAACGCCGGCGGACCACCGCCGGGGCGGTTCGCCGACGTCACTGACGTCGAGAGCTACGCGCGTGCCTTCGAGCTCAGCTGCCTGTCGACGATCGCGATGTGCGTCGAAGCCGTTCCTGCGATGCGCGCACAGAAGTGGGGGCGAGTCGTCGCGATCACCTCTCTCGCGGCGCGACAGCCGATCCCACACCTGATCCTGTCGAACACCGCGCGCGCCGGCGTCACGGGCTTCTTAAAGACGCTTGCCGGCGAGGTTGCCGCGGACGGCGTGACCGTGAACTCGCTGCAACCCGGCTTTCACGGCACCGAGCGGGTCCGATCGATGGGTGTCGACGCGAGCTCTATCCCCGCTGGCGCGATCGGTCAGCCCGCAGACTTCGGCACCATCGCCGCGTTCTTGTGCTCCGAGCACGCGCGCTTCATCACCGGTGCAGCGATCCCGGTCGATGGTGGCGCATCCGGGGGGCTTCAGTAGCGCACGCACGCACGCACACCATCCTCATCTGGCGTCGAGGAGGGTGCTCCTCACCGCGCCGCCTACGCTTGGCGCGTGACCGATCGCGGGTTGTTCACCGTGCCCAATGCGATCTCGATCGTTCGGTTGCTGTGCATCCCTCTGTTCCTCTGGCTCCTCTTTGGGGTAGAGGAGCGCATGGCCGCCTTCGCGTTGCTCGCGGGGCTTGGCGCAACCGACTGGGTCGATGGATGGATCGCACGCCGCTTCGACCAGGTAAGCACTGTTGGCAAGATCCTCGATCCCGTGGCTGACCGCATCCTCTTGCTCACGGCAGTCATTGCGCTGATGGTGGACGGCGTCGTGCCGACGTGGGTCGGTGTTCTGGTGCTCGTGCGTGAGGCGATCGTCAGCGCGGCCACACTCGCCCTCGCGCTCGCCGGCGCGGCGCGGATCGACGTGAAGTGGGCCGGCAAGGCAGGGACGTTTGCCCTGATGTTCGCGCTGCCCGGCTTCCTGTTGATCGACGTGCTCGACCCAGGCACCGGGCGCGACGTTGCGGAAGTGGCGACCTGGATCGCCACCGCCGGCGGGCTCGTGCTCGGCTACATCGCAGTCGCGCAGTACGTCCCGATCGCGCGCAACGCGCTTCGCTCGGGACGCCAGACCCGCGCTGACACGACCGGGGTGGCCGCATGAAGGCAGTGATCCTGGCGGGCGGCGAGGGAACTCGGCTGCGCCCGCTCACGAGCAACCAGCCCAAGCCGATGATGCCGCTCGTCAACCGTCCGTTGATGGAGCACATCGTCACGCTGCTCGCGCGGCATGGCTTCGACGACGTCGTCGTCACGGTGGCGTACCTCGCCAACCAGATCCGCGACTACTTCGGTGACGGCACCGACTTCGGGCCGCGCATGCGCTACGCCACCGACGAGACACTGCTTGGCACTGCGGGCTCGGTCCGCAACGCGGCCGCGGAGCTCGACGACACGTTCCTCGTCATCTCGGGTGACGTGCTCACCGACGTCGACCTCACCGAGCTCGTGAAAGCCCATCGCGACAGCGGCGCGACCGCGTCGATCGCACTCAAGCGGGTGGAGAACCCGCTCGAGTTCGGGATCGTCATCACGCGCCCCGACAACAGCGTGGAGCGCTTCCTGGAGAAGCCCAGCTGGGGCCAGGTGTTCTCGGACACGATCAACACCGGCATCTACGTGCTCGAGCCCGAGATCTTCGACTTGATCCCCGAAGGCGCCGTGGTGGACTTCGCCGGCGACGTGTTCCCGGCGCTGCTCGACAGGGGCCTCACCATCCACGGTCACGTGATGGATGGTTACTGGGAGGACATCGGGACGACCGATGCCTACCTGAGTGCGCACGCCGACGTGCTCGACGGCCGCGTGAAGGTCGACATCGGCGGGTTCGAGCTCAGCAAGGGCGTGTGGCTCGGCGAGGGCGCGGACATCGATCCCGCGGCCGTCGTGGAGGGTCCGGCGATCATCGGCGACAACTGCAAGATCGAAGCCGGCGCAAGCATCCGTGAGTACACGGTGCTGGGCACCGACGTGGTCGTGAAGAGCGACGCGACGTTGGAGCGAGCGCTCTGCCACGACCACGTGCACATCGGGCGAAGTGCGCGGTTGCGCGGTTGCGTGATCGGACGCTCGAGCGACCTCCGCAGCCACGCGCGCCTCGAAGAAGGCGTCGTCGTGGGGGACGAGTGCTTCATCGGCGACCACGCGGTGGTCAACGCCGGGGTGCGGATCTACCCGTTCAAGACCGTCGAAGCCGACGCCGTCGTCAACTCCTCGATCGTTTGGGAGAGCCGCGGCGCCCGCACGTTGTTCGGGCGTCGAGGCGTGCGCGGGTTGGCGAACGTCGACATCACGCCCGAGGCAGCGGTGCGTCTGGCGATGTCGTATGGGACCGCGCTGGTGCGCGGCGCGGTCGTCACGACGAGCCGCGACACGAGCCGCGCGGCCCGTGCGCTGAAGCGCGCGGTCATCGGTGGGCTGAACCTGGCCGGCGCCAACGTCGAAGACGTCGAGCTGGCCACCGTGCCCGTCACACGCTTCCAGGTTCGTAACAGCCAAGCCCGCGCGGGGATCACGGTTCGGCTCGTGCCCGACGATCCCGACAGCGTGGAGCTGCGCTTCTTCGACGCCGACGGGCGCGACATCGACGAGGGCATGCAGCGCAAAATCGAGCGGCTGCTCGCTCGTGAGGACTACCGGCGCGCGTTCGCGGGCGACATCGGAGACATCGTGTTTCCGCCCCGCTCGATCGAGTTCTACACCGCCGCGCTCGCGAACACCGTCGACACTGCGAAGCTGCACGAGCGTCAGTTCAAGGTCGTCCTCGACTACTCCTACGGCGCCGCGTCGATGGTGATGCCGTCCGTGCTCGCCGCGCTCGGAGTGGATGCCCTCGCGATCAATCCCTTCGCCAGCACGGCCGCGAGCACCGCAACGGAGCTCGATCAGCAGATCGAACGGATCACCGAGCTCGTGCGCGCCTCAGGTAGCCACCTCGGGTGCGTCATCTCACCCGATGGTGAGACGCTCGCCATCGTCGATGACGAGGGCCACGCGCTCACCAACACCCAGGCGCTCCTCGCATTCGTGAGCTTGGTTGCAGAGGCGCGGAAGCCCGCTCGCATCGCGCTTCCGGTGTCGGTCACCCAAGAAGCCGAGCACCTCGCCAACGAGCACGGGGGCGAAGTCGTGTGGACCAAGCGATCCTCCACGCACCTCATGGAGGTGGCGGCAGGGGAGGACATCGCCTTCGCCGCATCGCTCGAAGGGGGCTTCATCTGGCCCGAGTTCCTGCCCGCGTACGACGCGACCGCCTCGCTCGCACACCTGCTCGACCTGCTTGCCACGACCGGCCACCGCTTGTCGGCAGTCGTGAAGCGACTCCCACGAGTGCATGTGGCACACGAAGCGGTACCCACGCCGTGGGAGCGGAAGGGCGCGGTGATGCGTGAGCTCGTCGAGCTGCTCACCCGTGACGCTGAGCACGAGTTCCTCCTCGTCGACGGGGTCAAGGTCCTGCGGCCCGACGGCTGGGCATTGGTCATGCCCGACCTCGAACAACCCTCGACGCACATCTGGGCCGAAGCCGAAGACGACGAGTCGGCGCAGCGGCTCGCCCGCGACTACGCGACCGCGATCCGTCAGCTCCTTCGCTGACGGGGCAAGCGTGGCGCCTACGATGCGCCGACCCTTCGACCCGTAACGGAGTGAGCCGTGGAGTTCCCTGAACAGCTGAAGTACACGAAGGAACACGAGTGGGTCGCCATCGACGGCGCGCGCGCCCGGGTCGGAATCACCGACTACGCGCAGGACGCGCTCGGCGACATCGTATTCGTGCAGCTCCCGAAGGTCGGAGCAGCCGTCGCCGCCAACGCGACCTGCGCAGAGGTGGAGTCCACCAAGTCCGTGTCGGACATCTACGCGCCGGTGTCCGGGACAATCGCGGCGGTGAACGAGACGCTGAACGACACACCTGAGATCGTGAACCGGGATCCGTACGGCGCAGGCTGGATCTTCGACGTGGATCTCACCGACGCCGCAGAGGTCGACGGGCTCCTCGACGCGAGTGCGTATCGCGCACTTGTCGAGAGCGATTGACCAACGCGATGCCGACAGCCGTCGGTGTCACCTGGCGTCTCATCGATGACGTCGGCTGCGGACCGGCCGATCACATGCAACGCGATCTGGCCATGCTCGACGACGTGCTCGCCGGCGCGCCACCTGCGCTGCGTGTGTACACCTGGTCCGTCCCGACGCTGTCGCTCGGGAAGTTCCAGTCCATCGACGAGATCGACAACGACGCGTGTGAGCGACTCGGTGTCGCACTCGCGCGCCGCCCGACCGGTGGGGCCGCGCTGCTCCACGGGGGCGACCTGACGTACTCGGTCGCGATGCCACTTCCCGAAGATGGTCACACCGGCGTTCAAGAGATCTATGACTGGCTCGCGAGAGCCCTGATCGCGGGGCTCGCGCGCCTCGGCGTCGATTCGGCCGTCGCGCGCCACGACGGTCCCGGGGGACCGGTGTGCTTCGCCGGCCAGCAAGGCGCAGACCTGCGCGTCGGCGATCGCAAGGTGTGCGGTTCCGCCCAAGTTCGGCGGCAGGGTGCCGTGCTCCAGCACGGCTCGATCCTGCTTCGCCGGCTCGCGATCGATGAGTGCGATCTCGTCATGACTCCCTATGACAAGCAGGCGCTTCGCGCCGCGACGATCACGCTCGATGAGCTGGGCGCGCCCTGTGAGGCCTCCGTAGTCGCGGATGCGATCGTGACCGGCTTCATGACCGCGCTGGGCGTCGCGTTCACCCCGACAACGCTTGTGGCAGCAAAGGATTCGCGCGACGCGTTGATGTAGCACCGCGGGCGTCGGTACCCTTGTAAGGGTGCGTTGTCGCCAATGTGGGCACGAGAACGAAGGCGGGGCCAACTTCTGCTCGTCGTGCGGCGCCGTGCTGTCCGAGGAAGACACGACGGTCTCGCTGGAGCTGATCGAGGGCCGGCGCGCGCTCGAGCAAGAGATCGGTGACCTGCTGGAGCAGCTGCCCGAGGGCATGGGAATGCTCGTCGTGCGGCGCGGCCCGAACGCAGGGAGCACGTTCGCGTTGGACGACAAGACCACGACGGTGGGGCGTGACCCGGGGTCGAACATCTTCCTCGACGACGTCACGGTGTCACGCAACCACGCGGTCGTCGAGCGCATCGGCGACGACTACGAGATCCGAGATGCGGGCTCGCTGAACGGCACCTACGTGGATCACGAGCGGATCGACACCGCCAAGCTCCAGGACATGAACGAGCTCCAGATCGGCCGGTTCGTGCTCACCTTCGTGATCGGTGGCTCGGGAGAACCCGAGTGACCACCGACACCACCGCCGGCTCCGGCGCCCACCTCTCGATCGGCGAGGTCCTCGACCAGCTCCGCAGTGAGTTTCCCGACGTCACGATCTCGAAGATCCGCTTCCTCGAGAGCCAGGGGCTCATCGACCCCGAGCGCACACCGTCGGGCTACCGGCGCTTCTACCCACCCGACCTCCAACGGCTGCGGTGGATCCTGCTGCAGCAGCGTGACCACTTCCTCCCGCTGCGAGTGATCAAGGAGCGCCTCGACGCGTTCGGCCCGACCGGCGCGCCGCGCATCGGCTCGGCGAACGGCGGGGGAGCGCCATCGGGTTCGTCCGAAGCGTCGGAGTCTCCGCGACCCATGCCGGATGCGCTCGACACGCCGAAACCGTCTGCGCCAGCACTACCCACGCCAGCGCCAGCCGCGGCATCGTTGCCCTCGGAAGCTCGGGACGTGTCCGCACCGAAGGCGCTGACCGATACCCCGAGTACACCGACATCCTCCGCGCCTGCGCCGCGTCCTGAACCTTCGACTCCGCCGCCGAGCGCACCGTTGCCACCCGTACCACCCAAGGTGGAAGCACCGACGCCGGCGTCACCCCCGCCCGCGCCGCGTCCCCAGCCCGCGCCTCCTGCTCCAAAGCCCGCCGCGCGTCTGCCGCTGGCCGAGCTCGACGACCACGCAGACACTGAAGACGACGAGGATCAGGTCGGCAGCATCCACAACGGCCCGAGCGTGGCGGCATCCACTGATTTCACGCGCAGTGAGCTGCTCGAAGCGACGGGTCTCGCCGACTCGCAGCTCGACGCGATCGAGTCGTTCGGCTTGCTCGAGTCGCTCGAATCCGACGACGGCGTCGCCCGTTACGACGACGAGATGCTCTCGATCGCGGAGCTCGCGGCCGGTTGTTACCGCCGCGGGATCGAAGCCCGCCACCTGAAGATGTACTTGCACTTCACCGAGCGCGAAGCCGCGCTGTTCGGCCAGGTGCTGATGCCGTACGTCAAGCAGCGCAACCCTGCATCACGCGCCAAGCTCCAAGGCGAGCTCGAGGAGCTCGCCAGGCTCGGGCGTCGTCTCCGCACCGCAATGCTCCGCCGCGCGTTGCGGACACTGCTCACCGAGTGACCCCGCCCTCCGGCGCGCCGCCGACGGTGGTGCTGGACGAGGACGCTCTGCGCGATCGTGTCGAAGCGCTCGCGCACGAGATCTCGAACGATCACCCGGATGGCGTGGTGTTCGTTGCCGTGCTCAAGGGCGCGCTGATCCTCCTCGCCGACCTCGTTCGACACGTCAGCGTCGACGTGTCCGTCGACTTCCTCGCCATCTCGCGGTACGCGCCGGATTCGGGTCGAGTGCGCATCCTGAAGGATCTCGATCTCGACGTGACTGATCGCGATGTCGTGATCGTCGAAGACCTCGTCGACACCGGGTTGACACTCGCGTACCTGGTCCAGCACATGAGCGATCGCGGTGCCCGCCGGATCACGACGTGCGCGCTGCTGAACCGGAGCGAGCGACGAATCGTCCCCTTGCCCGTCCGCTACGTCGGCCTCGACATTCCCGGCGACGCGTACGTGCTCGGGTACGGGCTGCACGCAGACGACCGGTACCGCAACCTGCCGTTCGTCGTGCGCGCCGACCCCGACACGCTGCGCGCCGACCCTGACGCGTACCTCGACCTGTACGCGGCGGAGCCCCGGTCCTGACCCGTGGAGGGCAGGGTCTAGGGTGGCCGCGAGGAGGACTGCGCCGTGATCCAGATGTCACTCGTGGGTGTCCGGGTCGAGGTCCCCACGAACCAGCCCATCGTGCTGCTCAGGGAGGATGATGGGCAGCGCTACCTGCCCATCTTCATCGGGCCGCCCGAGGCGACGGCGATCGTCTACGCACTCCAGGGGATGGAGACGCCCCGGCCGATGACGCACGACCTCTTCAAGTCGGTGCTCGACGAGCTCCACATCGAGCTCCAGCGGGTCGTGATCACCGAGCTGCACGACGGCACCTTCTACGCCGAGATCGAGCTGGGCGGAAACGGAAGCGAGACCCGCCGCATCTCGTCCCGACCGTCCGACGCCCTCGCCCTGGCCGCCCGGTACCCCGAGCCGGTGCCGATCTTCGCGGCCGAGGCCGTCCTCGAGGAGGCCGGCATCCTGTTCGACCAAGACGACGAAGAGGCCCAGATCGAGGAGTTCCGGTCTTTCCTCGACGAGGTGCAGCCCGAGGACTTCGCTGAGGGCTCCTGAAGCCCCGACCAGCGGCTACAGGCCCCGCTGGGGGGTTGACTCCCGCGCGCGGGAGGCGTAGCGTCACATGGCCGTAACTACGCCGGTGTGACTTCCTGGGGCCCTGTGGCGGGGTCTCAGAGAGCGTCAGGCCGGCTACCGCGAAGGCGGCGGCGTGCCGACCGCCGGAGCACCGAGTCGTCGCCCGCGGCGGCGACCAATGGAGGCGAGGGAGCACGGCCTGATGACGAGCATCCAGGGCACCTTTGACGACCACGTGCGTGCAGGCGGCGGCTCTGCCGACCGCCGGAGCACCGAGTCGTCGCCTGCGACGGCGACCAGTGGAGGCGGGGAGGGCTGGAGCGGCCCGGTTGTCTGCGAGATCGTCGGGATCACGTACCGCCAGCTCGACTACTGGGACTCCACCGACCTGCTGAAGCCGTCGCTGGCGCCAGCGGCGGGGAGTGGCACCCAGCGGCGGTACTCGTACCGAGACCTCCTCCAGCTGAAGGTCATCAAGGGACTCCTCGACGCCGGGGTGAACCTCAAGACGGCCCGCAAAGTCATCGACTCGCTGCGTGAGCGCGGCGACGATTGGCAGGTCGCCGACCTCGTGATCGACGGCGTCAACACCGTGCTCGTGCGCGACGGCGACCACCTCATCGACCTCGTCCGCAAGGGCCAGGGCGTCCTCAACGTCGTCACGGTCAGCAACATGACCCAGGACCTCGACGCCGCGATCAAGAAGCTCGCACCGGCGGGGTCGCGAAGTGATGCCGCGCCTGGCGAACGTCGAACTGCCACCGGGGGCTGAGCCATCTCAGAAGCGCTGCCACACGAGCAGGTTCGCTTCGCGCACAACTCGGAGCGGCAGTTCGCCAAGCTGCTCGACTTCTACGGGATCGTGTGGGAGTACGAGCCGCGCACGTTCACGCTCGAGACCGATCGGGATGGCAACCCCGCGCAGGCGTTCACGCCCGACTTCTATCTGCCCGCGTACGACGTCTTCATCGAGATCACGACGCTGAACCAGAAGCTGGTGACGAAGAAGAACCGCAAGGCGCGCCGCCTGCGCGAGCTTCACGCCGAGGTTCAGATCAAGGTGCTGTACCAGCGGGACTACCTGCACCTGCTCGTGAAGTACGGCCTCGAGCCACCCGAGCAGCTCGGTGACCTTGCAGGGGTGAAGCCGCAGCCGCTCGACCTCCGACCTGAGCCGAGTGACGCGGACGCGTCGGAGGCCGAGAGCGCCTGACTCGTTGTAGGTACTAGGTCCATACAACGGCTGGCGCTCGCCGTAGGCTCCCGAGCCGTGGCAGCGCTGCGACACACGTCTCTTGACGCGGAACACCGCGCGCTCGGCGCACGCATGGTGGAGTTCGGCGGGTGGGAGATGCCGATCCAGTACTCGAGTGTGCTGGAGGAGCACCGAGCGTGCCGTGAGCACGCGGTCGCGTTCGACGTCTCGCATCTTGGCTCTTTGCACGTCCAAGGCGACGGTGCGTTGGATCTGCTCCAAAGTGCCTTCACGAACGACGTCGGGCGCATCGCACCAGGCCAGGCGCAGTACACCCACCTCCTGGATCCGGCCGACGCGCACGTGGTCGACGACATCATCGTCTGGTGGCTCGCCGACGATGACTTCATCGTGATGCCGAACGCGTCGAACACTTCGCGCATCGCCGACGCGCTGGCGGGCGACCACAGCTGCACCGTCGAGGACATCACGATGAGTCGAGCGATCATCGCCGTGCAGGGGCCGGAAGCGCGCAAGACGCTCGCGCCGGTAGTCACGTCCGACGTCGAGCGATTCCACGTCGCGCCGACGACCTACGGGTCGGCCGATGGCTTCATCGCCGGCACCGGCTACACGGGCGAAGACGGCGTGGAGCTGCACGTGCCGAGAGAGGCCGCTGCCGAGACCTGGCGCGCGGTCGTGGCAGCAGGCATCCAGCCGGCAGGTCTCGGAGCCCGCGACACGCTTCGCCTCGAAGCCGGCCTTCCACTGCACGGCCACGAGCTCGGGCCCGGCATCACCACGCTTCAAGCCGGGCTCGGCTGGGTGGTGCGCTGGGACAAGGGTGACTTCCGTGGCCGGGACGCGCTGCTCGCGGAGAAGGAGCGCGGTGTGGACCGCAAGCTGCGCGGGTTGCTCGTCGCCGGACGACAGATCCCACGCGAGGGCTGCAGGGTGTCGATCGACGGCAAGGAAGTCGGTGCCGTCACCAGCGGCAACATCTCACCGATGCTCCAGCAGGGCATCGCGCTCGCGTTCCTTCCACCCGGCGTTTCCGACGGCACGCAGGTCGAGATCGACATCCGCGGCCGCACCGCTACCGCGAAGGTCGTGAAGCCTCCCTTCTTCAAACGGGCCTGAGCGCGCGGTAACGTCAGCGCACAAGCCGTCGACCCTGGGCGGGAGAGCTCGTTCACTCGGGCGCCGAAGGAGCAACCCTCCCCGGAACCTCTCAGGCACCAGGACCGCCCGGGCGAGGCAACGCTGGAGAGCAGGTGCGCGAGCACCTCACCGAAGGGGAAAGTCGGGATCGTCCCGGCGAATCTCTCAGGTTCCGCGACAGCGGGGGAGGCCGAGAGTCACGCGCGTGACTCGCACGCCGGTCGCGGATGGAGAACCTGAGAATGGTGAACACGAAGCTCTCGCAGCTCGAGCAGCCCGACGCCTTTGTCGGCCGCCACGTCGGCCCTGACGACGCCGAGCAGCAAGCGATGCTCGACCTCCTCGGCTACGGATCGCTCGACGAGCTCACCGACAAGGCCGTCCCGATCACGATCCGCGATCGCACGCCGCTTGCACTGCCCGACGCATGCGACGAGGACGCCATGCTCGCCGAGCTGCGCGGTCTCGCCAACGAGAACCGTGTGATGACCTCGCTCCTCGGCCTCGGCTACTCCGACACGATCACGCCGAACGTGATCCTGCGCAACGTGCTCGAGAACCCCGCCTGGTACACCGCGTATACGCCGTACCAGCCGGAGATCTCTCAGGGCCGGCTCGAAGCGCTCCTCAACTTCCAGACGATGGTGACCGACCTCACCGGGCTGGAGATCGCGAACGCTTCGTTGCTCGACGAGGGCACGGCGGCCGCCGAGGCGATGACGCTCTGTCACCGCATGAACCCGAGCTCTGGGTCGGTGTTCTTCGTGGACTCGGAATGTCATCCTCAGACGATCGCGGTGGTCGAGACCCGCGCGGTTCCGCTCGGGCTCGACGTGCGCGTGGGTGATCCCGAAGCAGACGTGCCAGCCGACGGCGTGTTCGGCGTGCTGATCCAGCACCCCGGTACTAGCGGTCGACTGCGAGACCTCGGCCCGATCATCGAGCGTCTGCACGCGCAAGGTGCGCTCGTCACTGTCGCCACGGACCTCCTCGCCCTGACGCTGCTCGTGCCACCAGGGGAGCAGGGCGCTGACGTCGTCGTGGGCTCGTCGCAGCGCTTCGGCGTGCCACTCGGCTACGGCGGACCACACGCCGGGTTCATCGCCACCCGCACCGAGTACCAGCGCAGCCTGCCGGGCCGCCTCGTCGGCGTCTCGGTCGACGCTGGTGGCCGCAAGGCCTTGCGCCTCGCGCTCCAGACGCGCGAGCAGCACATCCGGCGGGAGAAGGCCACGAGCAACATCTGCACCGCGCAGGTGCTCCTCGCGGTCATCGCAGGGCTGTACGGCGTGTACCACGGGCCCGACGGCCTGCGTCGCATCGCCAGCCGCGTGCACCGGCTGACGAGTGTGCTCGCGACTGGCCTGCGGAGCGGTGGCATCGACGTCGTGCACTCATCCTTCTTTGACACCATCCGCGTGCGCCTGCCCGGTAAGGCGCGCGCGATCGCCACCGCCGCGCGGGAGCACGGGATCAACCTCTTGGAGGTCGATGACGACGAGCTCAGGATCGCGCTCGACGAGACCACCACTCGCGCGGTTGTTGAAGCGGTGTGGAGCGCATTCGGAGTGACCGCAACGGTCGACGACGTCGATGCTCAGACCGAGACGGGGATCCCTGTCGGGCTGGGGCGGTCGTCCGACTTCATGACGCACCCGGTGTTCCACGAGCATCACTCCGAGCACGAAATGCTCCGGTACATGCGGCGACTGTCAGACCGTGACCTCGCGCTCGACCGTACGATGATCCCGCTCGGGTCGTGCACGATGAAGCTCAACGCGACGGCCGAGATGATCCCGGTGACATGGCCCGAGTTCGGCGCGCTGCACCCGTTTGCGCCAATCGACCAGGCCGCCGGATACCGAAAGATGTTCTCCGACCTCGAGTCGTGGCTCTGCGAGATCACCGGATACGACGCGGTGTCGCTCCAGCCCAACGCCGGATCACAGGGCGAGCTCGCGGGCTTGCTCGCGATCCGTGCGTACCACCAGAGCAGGGGAGAGGGGCACCGCAGCGTGTGCCTGATCCCGGCATCGGCCCACGGCACGAACGCCGCGAGCGCCGCGATGGCCGCCATGCGCGTCGTGGTGGTGGCCTGCGACGACCACGGCAACGTCGACGTCGACGACCTGAAGACCAAGGCGCACGAGAACGCTAACGACCTCGCCGCGTTGATGGTCACGTACCCATCGACGCACGGCGTGTTCGAGGAGCAGATCCGCGACGTGTGCGCGGTCGTGCACGAACACGGCGGGCAGGTGTACCTCGACGGCGCGAACCTGAACGCGCTGGTCGGCGTGGCGAAGCCCGGCCAGTTCGGTGCGGACGTGTCGCACCTGAACCTGCACAAGACGTTCTGCATCCCGCACGGCGGTGGCGGCCCCGGCGTGGGGCCTGTCGCGGTGCGCGAGCACCTCGCCCCGTTCCTGCCGAACCACCCGCTTGTCGCCGAGGCCGGCCCTGAGACCGGAGTCGGGCCGATCTCGGCTGCGCCGTGGGGTTCGGCGGGAATCCTCGCGATCTCATGGGCGTACGTCCGGATGATGGGCGGCGCCGGCCTGCTCCACGCGACCCAGGTCGCGATCCTCAATGCGAACTACATCGCACGCCGACTCGATGAGCACTTCCCGGTGCTCTACGCCGGTCCCGACGGACTCGTGGCTCACGAGTGCATCCTCGATTTGCGCGGCATCACGCACGACATCGGAGTCACCGCGGAAGACGTCGCGAAGCGCTTGATCGACTTCGGTTTCCACGCACCGACGATGTCGTTCCCCGTTGCAGGCACGCTCATGGTCGAGCCGACCGAATCCGAGAGCAAGCACGAGCTCGATCGCTTCTGTGACGCGATGATCGCCATCCGCGCCGAGATCGCACGCGTCGAGCAGGGGGAGTGGTCCGAAGACGAGAGCCCGCTGCGACGCGCGCCGCACCCGGCCGCCGACGTCGCTACCGACGACTGGAACCGCCCCTATACACGCGACGAGGCGGCATTCCCTGGGTCGGTCGAACCAGGGAGCAAGTACTGGCCGCCTGTAAGCCGGATCGACAATGCGTACGGCGACCGAAACCTGTTCTGTTCGTGCCCACCGGTCGAGGCCTACATGGAAGACGACGAATGATCACGCCCCAGCCCGGCATCTTCGCCCAGGGCACCCGTTCGCAGTACCACTTGGAGCTCGACACGAAGGTGAGCGCAAAGCCGGAGGATGTCGGTCGACCCTCGACCCGCTGACCGCCGGACCGCCGATCGAGCTGAAGAAGAAGACGGCGCGGGTCCACCTCGATGAGACCATGCCGGAAGGGACGATCGTCACCGTCGACACGTTCGGAACGCACCGCGCGGGCGACGACAAGGGGCACGACCAGGCGGGTCTCGAGCTCGAACAGCAGGTGGGCGCGCCACAGGGCGGACGCCCCGACGTGGGTCCACCGATCGCGGGCACCCTCGATCAGATCGGCCCCTCAATCTCTGGTACGCAGGCGGGGAGGTGAATGTGCCGGCACCAGCTCGTGCTGTCGAGCAGCTCGGGCCCGGGGCTCCTCGAGGTCTTCGCGCCCCAAGTTCGGTCAAGCACCCCTCGTTGTGTCCAGTACACGCCGGCGAAGCCGGCGGTACTTGACATAACGAGGCTTCTCGGCAGAACTCGAAGGGCGCCTACAGGCCGTCGAGAGCGCCGGATTCCTCCAGGAAGTCCAGGAGGCCAAAGGCCAGCCGGTACTCGCTGAGCTCCTCGACGGGCACCCAGGCGGCCTCGTCAGCGTCGTCGCCAGCAGATGGTTCGGCATCGACGTCGAGCGGCGTGACAGCGAAGTCCAAGATGACGAAGTGCCCGGTGTGCCCGTCGGGATGGATGCGCTCGACCCAGCCGAGGAAGCCGTCGACGGCGACCCGGAGGCCGGTCTCCTCGGCCACCTCCCGCACGACGGCCTCGTGGAGGGTCTCTCCGAGCTCCACACGGCCGCCGGGGACGGACCAGACGCCAGCCGCCGGTCCCTGACCGCGCCGCACCAAGAGGATCGCGCCGTCACAGATCGCGACCGCGCCGACTGCGACCAGGGGCTGCATCAGTCGTCCTCGCGCAGGCTCCGGTGCATCACCAGCGAGCGCGCCGTGAACCCCTGCTCCTCGAAGAAGTTCTTCGCGGCGCGGTGGCCGGGGAGTGCGAACGTGTCGATCCCGATGCACTCGCGTGCATGACAGAAGGCGACGAGATCGCCTGCCATCGCCTCCCCTACGCCGACCGATCTCGCTCCCTCTTCGACGAACAGCTCCGTGATCCGACCCAGCGATGCACCGGTACGCAACGTCGCGACCTCCACGACACCGAAGCCGACGGGCACGTCGTCGATCGTGCCGACGACGACCAGCGCGGCGTCATCCCCCATCACGCTGCCGAAGGCGGCGTCGAGCGGCTCCGCGCGAGCGTCGCGGTCGCGGTACAGCTCTCCCCCGCGCATGGCGCTCAGCTCGTCGCGCATGGCCTCAGCCAGCCGCACGATGTCGGCCAGGTCGTCTCGGGTGGCCAGCCGAGATCCCTCCACGGTCAAGTGCCGCGAGTGAGCTGCTCGATCTTTGCGAGGATCGTGTTGCGCGCCCGGTTTGCTGTCTCATAGCCACGGATCGCCTGGAGGTCGGCGGCGGCAAGACCGTCGAGCCGGTCGACGACCTGCGATGCCGAGAGGTCGTCGTAGCCCGGGATGGCGAGCGAGCCAACGTCGGCGGTCACAGCCGAGCTGTGCGGCGCATCCGCAGTCCATCCGACGGCTTCGATCGGTTCACTCGGTGCGTCGGCCAGCTCGGCGTCGTCGCGACCCGACTCTTGAGACTCGTCGGTGTTCACGCCGAGCGCGGTGAGCGCCTCCTCGGCCTTCTCCCGAAGCGTCGCGATCCCGGTGGAGAGCAAGCGCAGCATCTCGGGTCCGCCATCGGTCGCCGCGTTCTCTCCCAGCGAGCGTACCTGATCGATCTGCGCGCCGACTGCTTTCCGTCGCTGTTCGACCTCGTTGCGCCCGCGAGCCACGAACATCTTCAGGAACTGCGGCGCGCTGTCGCGCAAGAAGAGCGCAAGGCCGACCGGTCCGTAGACCAGCAGCTCCTTGGCCTTCTCCGTGCTGGAGTCGTCGCTCACGGGCGGGAGTCTACGGCTGAGGCACGCCGAGCCCGAAGAGTGACGACCGCGCTGATCCCCAACAGCGCGAGCAAGCAGCCCAGCAGCACCCAGTCCCCCAGCCTCACGAACAGGGTGTCGCCGGTAGTCGTCGCGATCGTGCCCTCGGTGATGCGTCGCTCGAACAGGTCGGTCTCCTGGAGCACGTCGCCCTCAGCGTCGATCACACCCGTGATGCCGGAGATCGCCGCATGCAACACCGGACGAGCGGTCTCGACGGCCCGCATCTGACTCATGGCGAGATGCTGTGACGACAGGCCGGACCGGTGGTACGAGCGGTTGTTCGTGGTCACGACGATCAGCTCCGCGCCATCGTTCACGAAGTCGCGCACGAGCGGCGCGAACGCCGACTCGAAGCAGATCACCGTTGCGAACCGATGGCCGGCCGCGCGGAACAGCACGCGGTCACTGCCGGGCTCGTAGTCGTACGGCACCTGATCGAGCTGGCCGATGAACGACAAGAGGCCTCGCAACGGAACGTGCTCACCGAACGGCACGAGGTGCTGCTTGGAGTAGATGCCCTGGAGCTTCCCGTCGGGTGTGTACGCCATGTTGCTGTTCGAGACCTCGTTGTCCTCGTCGACGGTGCGCGCGTTGGCGAGGACGGTCGCATCGTGTGCCGCCCCGACCGCGACGAGGTTCTCGCGCACATCGTCGAACCGGATTGGGTCGCGCTCGAGCGCCGACTCTGGGAACACGATGAGGTCGTACGACCCGCGCAGCTGGTCGGCAAGCCTCAGATGCCGACGCATCAAGTAGCTGTTCTCGATCTCCTCTTGGGTGAGCGTCCGGTCCTCGTCGATGCCTTGCAGCAGCGCGAACCGCAGCCGGCCCGACACCTCAGGGGTGTACCGGACGACGTGCGCCAGCGTGGTCACGAGCACGAGCGCAGCCAACCCGATCCTCGCGGCACGAAGGGAAGGTCGCGCGCGGCGACGAGAGGCTTCGAACGCGTCGAGCAGCAGCCCGTTTGCCACCACCAGCACGAACGAGATGAGTGCGACACCACCGACGCCGGCCAGCGAGCGCACGATCGGGAGATCGTGCATCGACATGCCGAGCTCGCCCCACGGCATCCCGCCGAACGGGACCCGCGCTCGCGCACCTTCGATCACCACCCAGACGACGGCGGTCAGCCACGGGGACCGCAGGCCGCGACGGTCGAGCGCGGCGACGATCGCGCCCGCGCCGGCGATGAACCCGGCCTCCCCCACCACCAACGGCACGATGGCGACCGCGCCGAAGTGTCGCGACCACTCGAGCAGCACCACGAAGAACCCGAGCCCGAACAGGAAGCCGTAGAGCGCTGCTCGCGCCGGGCCAGCACCGCGCCACGCCCACAGCAGCGGGGTGAGCGCGACGAACGCGAGCGGTCCGACGTCCGCGGGTGGAAACGAGATCGCGAGCGCGAGGCCACCCGCGACACACGCGAGCGCGCGGGCGCGCACGCCCGACTCTCGCAGAGAGCGGATCAGGCGCAGTCGCGGCAGAGCATCCGCGACTCTTCGGCGAGCTGCGTCCTTGGAAGCACCAGGAAGCACGACGAACAGAGGAACTCATCAGCCCGGCGAGGCATGATCTTCGTCGGGCCCTCGCCGCGCTCGTCGAGCTCGACCTCTTCCTCTTCGACTTCCTCTTCTTCGTCTTCGAGGGTGGCCTTCGCCGTCCGCTCCTTGAGCAGCGCATCGAGGGGCACCTCGACGTCATCGGGGTGGAGCTCCTCATCGAGGTCGAGACCGTCCTCGTCCTCGTCGTCCTCACCTTTCGCAGCCTTCGTGGCGCGCGGAGACCCGCCGGCGTCACCACCGGCGTCGGCGTCACCACCGGCGATGTCGACGACCTGGCCGTCCTCGTCCAGGTCGAGGTCCACGACGTCGTCGTCCCCGAGGTCGTCGTCGTCCTCGAGATCCTCGTCGTCGAGGTCGCCGTCCTCGAGATCGTCGTCGTCGAGCGCGTCGTCGTCGTTGTCTTCGAACTCTTCGTCGCTCATGTGCTCGGTCTCCGGCCCGGTCCGGGCCTGTCAGGGGCCGGAGCATATCCACACCATTCGCTCGCTCCCTGCGGCGCAGGGTACCTGCGCCGCGGCCGGTCGCTCCCTGGCGAGTGCCTCCGCTTCGCTGCGGCACCGCGCTGCGCGAGAAGTGCATGGTCTGGGGTCCAGGAGACCGTTGGGGCCACTGCTTCGCCCGCCTCGACGATGGCGAGAGGACTATCGCAGCGTTCTCTACTTCGTCTCCTGGACCCACTGGTAGTACGCCCGAACCGGGGGCTCGCTGTCAAGCGCGCCTCAGCGCGCCGCGCGCTTGGCTTCCGCGGCGCGCTCGGACTCGAGGCGCTCGAGCCCGTACGTCTCGTGGTCGACGTAGGTCATCGCGGCGGCGATGGCCCGGTGCCCCGCCTGATTCTCGATGAGTCGATGCATCTCCTGGCACACCCGCCGATACGACGGGTGACCTTGTGGCGAGGTTCGGAGCTCGAGCATGTGCACCGCCTCGCGGGCGTTCAGCTGCATCGTGAACCGAATCCGGAACGCGAGCGCGACGGCATACGACGCCTCGCCTGGGAAGAGCTCGGCGATCGCTTCGTGGAGCGCCTCGGACCGGTCCATCGTCTCGTGGAACTCGTCCGCGAGCCCTGCAGCGGTCACCTCGTCGGGCACCTCGTAGCCGTGCTCGGGCGTGAGCGTCTGCCACTCGATCGTGAGCATTCGGTGCCGCTGGAGATCTCGGAACGCTCCGTAGTCGGTCATCACGTCGAATCGGTAGTCGGTGCGCTCGAACGCGCGCCCTGGCTTGTGGCGCCGGTTCGACCGCTCCCCCACGTACGCGCGCAACAGCGCCACTCGCTCGTCCGTGCCGAGCGCGCGCACGCGGCGCAGCACCTGGTCGTCCGCCAGCGCAACGTGCGGGTAGCAGATCGCGGCGAGCACCTTGTCCTCTCCGTCAGGGTCGAAGTCAGTGAGGGCGACCGCGGGCCGCGGTTCGCCCTCCTCCTCACCGAAGATGCGGGCAACGACGGCTTCGGTATCCTCACGAGTGCGTTCGAGGTAGCTGCTCCACGCGATGCCCCGATCCTCACGATCGACGCGGGTCAGGAACGACGGGATGACCTTGCGCAGCTCGTGGAGCATCATCGCGGCGTAGGCGCGGGCCTCAGGCAAGGGGTGCGCGCGCATGCGCAGCAGCAGCGCCTCGAACGCCTGCCCGGTGCCGTAGATGCCGACGTTCGAGAGCGTCGCGGCGGGCAGCAGTCCGCGCACCGCGTCGCATGCCTTGGCCTTGATCGTCTGCTTGTAGACGAAGTCGGTGTCGTCGGGCTGCTTGGGGTACGACTCGCGGGCCCAGTCGGTAACGACCGGAAGGCATCGTGAATACGTGTCGAAGGTGGCGTCCATGTCAGCGATGAAGCGGAGGCCCAGCTCGGACTCGAGCACGTTCTTCGGGCGGTAGAAGCGATACCGGCCTTCGAGGCGCGTGTCGTACGGGATGTAGCGCGTCGACTGCTCGAGGTAGGCCATGAGTCGACCCCACTCGAGGATCTTCGTGAGCAGGTTCGAAGCCTGCTCGCACGCGAGGTGCACGCCGCCGAGCTGCGCGACCGAGTCGTCGCCGTACTCGAGGAACACGCGCTCGTAGAGCTCCTCGGCCCGCGCCAACCCGATGCTCGCGTCGACGGTGAGATCGCCGGTGAGGTCGAGGTCGCCGACGAACTCGTCGAGGAACAAGCGGCGCAGGCTCTTCGGTGATCGCGAGTAACGGGCGAAGAGCGCGCCCTTCACCACCTCCGGCAGGTTGACGAGCGCGAAGACCGGGCTGTCGAGGTTCGTGAAGTACGGGCGCAGCGTCGTCTCCTCGTCGGCGCTGAAGCGCTCGGCCGCGTACTGCATGGGCTGGCGGTCCTCGGTGCTCGGTAGGGGTCGGGGCGCCGATGGTACCGATGGCCCTCTGAACCCCCGGGGATGGAGCCCACGACCGTTCAGGTCAGTGCACGAGCACAGCAGCTCCCGGCATGAGACGGGCGGTCACCGCTCGGGTCGGGGTCCTACCTACGCCGTCGACTTCGAGCGGGACCGGCCGGTCCCAGCCGATCGTGACGGTGGATCCCTGCGCGGTGCGGATGTCGGGGTGTGGGAGATGGATCCCGGTCACCAGGCGCGAGCGCATCTGTCGTCGCTGTCGACCTCCGAGGGCATGCACGTGCACTTCGAGCCGCCTGTCACCCGGATGGCCGCGGGGCACGACGTCGTGGCCGCGCAAGTACTCGCCGTTCGCGACGAGCACGGTCGTGGCGGGCCCGTCCCACGTCGCGCGCCCGTCTACCTCGACGACGCACCGCCGCGGCCGGACCCACTGTCGACGTCGATCGGGCGGGAGGCCGGACACCACCATGTTCACCGCCACCAGACCACTGTCGAGGCGGATGGCGTCGATCGTGACGGGCTCCCCGGCCGGCACGCCCGCAGTGAGGCCGAGTGCGCGCGCGAGGTCGCTCGGCCCGTCCGGAACGAAACGGATCCGGGTCTCGGCTCCGCTCTGCCCCGCGATCGCTGCGCCGAGGTCCGCGTCACCGCCACGGACGTCGATCGCGTCGGAGGTCACGCGACGACGGACGCGGCGCGCACGACCCCGCGCAGGCAGGCATCGGTTGCGGCGCGTGCGCTGTGACGAGTGGTGGGGTCCGGCGCGACCTCAGCAACCTGTCCAAGGAGATCGATGCACTGCTTGATGTTCCGGACGAAGTCGCCACCGGCGAGCTCGTCGTCGTCGAGGATCGCCGACAGGTCGTCCCCGCGCGCCCACTCGTAGGCGTAGGCGGTGAAGCCGGGGTCAGGCGGGCGCGTCTCAGGCAAGCCGGCGTCGTCCTCGGCAGCGCTGAGCGAGCGCCACAGCTTCTCGATCGCGCGAGCGCGCTCGGCCACCAGGCTCGACGGCCAGCGTGGTGGCGGCATCGGGATGCCGTCGTCGGCACCCCGGCGTTCGTACGCGAAGCACGACACCAGCGCGGCGATCTCGGGGGCAGACGCTCCATCGAGCAGTCCGTCACGGATCGATTCGGCCAGGAGCAGATCGGTCTCGGTGTACAGCCGCGCGAGCAGCTCACCGGGTGGCGTGAGCGCCCAACCGTCGAGGTACCCCCACGACACGAGGAGGTCGCGCACCTGATCCAGCTGACGGGCGAGGCTCTCGCTGCGACCACGCACGCGTCGTTCGAGTCGTGCGATGTCGCGCTCGAGCCGCTCCACGGCATGCAACGCCCGTACACGCGACTCGCGCCGCGGGTCCTCATGCACCGGATGGCTCCTGATCGCTTCGGTGAGCGTCTCGACCGGATCCGCACTGTCGCTCGCGGGCCGGCGCGCCTTCACCTTGCGCACCGCGTCGGCCACTTGGTGCTGGAACACCTTGCTCTTGGGTGCGAATGGCTCAGGGAGGTCGACGCGGGCCACGGCCTCTGGTGTGTCGTCGAAGTCTCCGGCACCGAGGCGCACGAGCTGGCGCGACGGCGTGACGGCCAGGAGACGGGCGTCCCCGCGCCGCTCGTCCCTCGATATCACTGCGACCTTTCCGCGGTGGCGCGTCCAGACCACGTCGCCGGGTTGAAGCGCGAGCAGCGCGCGCTCGGTGCGCCGCGCCGATCCCTGCTCTCGCCGGGCCGCGTCGAGCTCCTGGCGCAGCCGTTGGTACTCGGCCACCTCACCGTGGCTGCTGGCCGTTGCCTCGCGGGCCCGCTCGCGGTCGCTGCGGGCCCGTTCGAGCTGGCGCTCCAAGGAGACCACGTCCCGGTCGGCGTGGAATTGGGCGAACGACAGGTTGAGCAGATGGTGCGCGGCTTCGCTCGAGTACCGCCGCACGAGGTTGACGGTCATGTTGTACGTAGGACGGAACGACGAGCGCAGCGCGTCGGTGCGTCGCGACGCGAGCCCGGCGACCTGCTCGAACGTCACCCACGGACTCCAGCAGACGATGGCGTACCCGACGTCGTCGATGCCGCGGCGACCGGCCCGCCCGGTGAGCTGGGTGTACTCCCCCGGCGTCAGCATCTCGTGGCGCTCTCCAGTGAACTTCGTGAGCTTCTCGATCACGACCGACCGCGCCGGCATGTTGATCCCGAGCGCGAGCGTCTCGGTAGCGAAGACCACCTTGAGGAGCCCGGCCGCGAACGCCTCCTCCACGGCCTCTTTCATCGGCGGCACCAACCCCGCGTGGTGCGACGCCAAGCCAGCTTCGAGCGCCGCTCGCCACGACGCGAAGCCGAGGACGGCGAGATCGTCATCGTTGAGTCCCGCGGTGTGGGCGTCGGCGATGGCGCGGATGCGCGCGGCCTCATCCTTCGTCGTGAGACGGGCTCCGCCGGCTCGGCACTGTTCGACCGCTTGATCGCAGCCGGCCCGGCTGAAGACGAACACGATCGCGGGCAGCAAGCGGTCTTGCACCAGCACGTCGAGCATCTCGGTTCGCAACGGCGGTCGCAGGCGGCTGCGCGCGCGGCCTCGCCCTCGACCGCCGTAGCGCCCGGTGCGCCGGTCGAGCTTGATCACGTCAGGGTTCGGCGCGCGCTCCTCGTCATCGCCAGCGAACGTCGGCAGCAGGTGCAGCCCATCCATGCCGCGCTCCCCCAACAGGTAACGGTGATGCAGCACGACGGGTCGTCGCTCCTCGATGACGGCAGTGGTCGCGCCGCGGACGGTCTCGATCCACGCCGCGAGCTCTTCGGCGTTCGAGACCGTCGCGGAGAGGCACACGAGATCCACTTCGGGATCGAGATGGATGATGACTTCTTCCCAGACCGCGCCGCGGTAGCGGTCCTGGAGGTAGTGGACCTCGTCGAGTACGACATAGCGGAGTCCCGAAAGCGTGCCCGACGCCGCGTAGATCATGTTGCGGAGCACCTCGGTCGTCATCACGACGATCGGGGCGTCGCCGTTGACCGAGGTGTCGCCGGTGAGCAACCCGACGCGCTCGTCGCCGTAGGCGCGGCGGAAGTCGCCGAACTTCTGGTTCGAGAGCGCCTTCAGCGGGGTCGTGTAGAAGATCTTCCCGCCGAGTGCGAGCGCGCGCTCGATCGCATACTCGGCCACCAACGTCTTGCCTGAACCAGTGGGCGCGGCAACCAGCACCGACCGGCCGGCGTCGAGGGCGTCGAGCGCGTCGCGTTGGAAGTCGTCGAGCGCAAAACCCCGCGCCGACTCGAACTCGGCGCGGGAGCTCACTCCAACCTCTGGACTCACCCCGGCGTGGACGTGGTGGTGACGCCGGTGGGAAGAGTGGTCGCGCCGGGCAGCGTGGTCGTTGCGCCGGGCAGCGTCGTCTCGGTGGGTGCCGGGGGGAACTCGGGCAGCTCGACGTCCTCGGGATCCTCGGGCGCGAGCACCCAGATCAGGGCCGCGGCGATCAGCACCACGACCGCGACGCCGAGGACGGCGAACACGACTTCGAGTCGCTGGCGAGGCGCCCGGTAGCCCCGGCTGGGCGCGCGCGACGGGCTCATCGCTTGAGCAGCTTCCCGATCAGGATGCTGCCCTCGAAGAAGAGATACATCGGCACGGCCATGAAGAACAAAGAGTAGGGGTCCTGACTCGGCGTGATCACTGCGGCGAACACGAAGATCAGGACGACTGCCCACCGGCGCCATTTGATGAGTCGGGCAGTCGACAGCACCCGGGCGATGAGCAGGAACACCAGGACGACGGGGAACTCGAACGCCAACCCGAACGCCAGGATCAACAGCGTGACGAGCGAGATGTACTTGTCGGCGGTGAGCATCGGCTTGATGTCCTGGCCGCCGATGTCGAGGAGGAACTCGAGTGCCTGCGGCAGCGTGATGAGCGCGACGACGGCACCGCCGATGAACAGCAGCACCGAGACGAGCACGAACGGCACTGCGTAGCGCTTCTCCTTGGGGTGGAGCCCAGGAGTGATGAAGCGCCACAGCTGCCAGAGCCAGATCGGGACGGCGAGGATGATCCCGCCGTATGTCGCGATCTTCAGCCTGGTCACGAAGGCGTCCAACGGTCCGGTGAAGATCAGGAAGCCATCGGTGCCCTTGGGTGCCGCATCTCGGTAGTAGCGCACGAGCTCATGGACGATGTCCGGAGCGAAGATGTAGGCGACGACCGCTGTCGCGAGGACCGCGACGAGCGAGATGATGATCCGTCGTCGCAGCTCGGTGAGGTGCTCGACGACCGTCATGCGGCCGTCGGTGGCGCGCTTGGTCACGCGTCAGGTGGGCTCGGTCGGTGCCGGGGGTCCGGCGCCATCGGAGGTGCCGGTGGCATCGCATCCGCGACGTCAGGCGTGGAGGTCGTGTCACCCGTCTCCGCCACAGTCCCCGCTGGCGACGCATCGGGCGTCATCGGCGGCAGGATCGGCGCCGGCTCCACCTGATCACTGAGGTCGTCGGCGAGCACGTCATCGAAGTCACTGCGCAGCGACTGCTGGAACTTGCGGATCTCCCGCATGCCCTTGCCCACCTGCCTGCCGATCTCGGGCAGGCGCTGCGGGCCGAAGACCAGCAAGGCGATCACGAAGATCACAAGGATCTCGGCGGGGCCGAGCGACACGAAGCGCTCCTTTTCCCTGCTCAGGGACTCTCCGAACCGACGCGGGATCGTACCTAGATGCCTGGTCGATTCCGCAGGCTACGTCTCCACCGACATCGGGGCGGCCCAGCCACACCCGATGTCTGCGATGCCCGCGCTCGGCGGCTACGCCGCCGGGTTGCCCAGGCTAGGAGGTGGATTCAGCGACGAGCGCGGGGTGCGATACCCAGTCGTCGCGCTCGAGGAAGAGGTGGAAGTCGAGGAGGTCGTCGGGGGTGAGCGCTGGGCCGGTGTGCTCTTCGTGGAACTCGGCCGGGAGACTCCAGACCTCTTCCTCGACCCCTACCGAGACCAGCAAGGCGCAGATCGCCGCGGTCGCATCGTGGACGACGGCCGAGGCGCAGTGCGGGCACCGGAAGCGATACGCGCCGCGCTCGTCATCGACGCAGACCCTGACGGTCAGGTCGGAGACCCGCAGGCGGACGGCTCCGCAGCTCTGGCACTCGGCCTTGATGGTCGCCACGAAACGTGTGTCGTCACGCCCTGAGGGCCCCTTGAGTGGATTCACGGGGAGGGCAGGCCCTCCCCGTGTGCCCCTCCCGGCGCTTGCGCCCGCCTCGAGACGGGGTCTGACGGCCGGCAAAGCCGGCCGTCGGCGACCCAAGGGCTGCATGGTCGCCAAAGACTCATACATTCGTGGCCCTGTGGCCGTCGCAATCACGTTTGCGCATCGGGGGGCACGGGCTGTCCATCCCGAGAACACCCTCCCGGCCTTCCGCCATGCCCTGGAGCACGGCGCCCGGGGCCTGGAGTCTGACGCCTGGCGGGCCGGGGACGACGAGGTGGTGCTCGTCCACGACGAGTCGCTGCGGGGCGGGCGGCTCGGCCAACGGGTCGCGGTCGGCTCGAGCACGTCGACGCGACTGGCCGAGCTCGGAGTCCCCCGCCTCGCCGACCTCTACCGCGAGCTCGGGAGCGACTACGAGCTCTCGATCGATCTGAAGGACCACGAGGTCGGTGCCAGCATCATCGATCTCGCTCGTGCCGAGGGCGCGGTCGAGCGACTGTGGCTCTGCTCCCCCTCCCGCGGGGTGCTGCGGCCGCTGCGTGAGCAGTCGAGCGATGTGCGTCTCGTGCACTCGCAGTCGAAGAGCCGATTGGAGCAGCCGATCGAGCGACACGCCGCGGGTCTGGCCGAGTCAAAGATCGACGCGGTGAACCTCCATCACTCCGAGTGGACAGCAGGTCTCGTCGCGCTGTTCCACCGATTCAACGTCAAAGCCTTCGCGTGGGACTGCCAGGAGGAACGACATCTGCGCGCAATGCAGCAGATCGGCATCGACGCGGTGTACTCCGACCACGTCGACCGCATGGTCAGCGTCATCGGTTCGTAGCCCTCGGCTCGCCGCGGGGTGGCTTCGCCACCCCGCGACCTCATCGTCGCGTGGCGAGCCGCGCTGGAGTGGGCCGACGGGAGGGGCCTGCCCCTCCCGTCACACCTGCCCTCCCCGTCACAAGAACCCGATGGAGCCGATCGGCCAGATGCGCATGAACACGCGGCCGATGATGATGTCATGGTCGATCACGCCGAACGAACGACCGTCCTTCGAGTTCTCGCGGTTGTCGCCGAGCACGAGCACGGTGCCTTCGGGGACCACACACCCGTTCTCGCCACCTGCTGGCGTCCCGCACTTCGGGATGGTGGTCTGCTCCCCGGCGTCGCCCGTGTCGGGGCATGGGCTCGAGTTCACGCAGGTGTCGACGCCATCGGGAAGATACGGCTCGCGCACCACCCGTCCGTCGACGTAGACCCGGCCATCACCGGGGAACGTCACGGTCTCACCGGGCAGGCCGATCACCCGCTTCACGAAGTCTTTGATCTCGTCAGTGCGCGCTTCGGGCGGCGCCTCGAACACGACGATGTCGCCGCGGTTCACATCGTGGAAGTCGTAGCTCAGCTTGTTCACGAGCACCCGGTCCTCGATCTCGAGCGTGGGCTCCATCGACGACGACGGGATGTAGAACGCCTGGAAGAGGAAGGTCTTGATGAGGAATGCGATCGCGAGCGCCGCCGCGATCAGGAGCACCCACTCGATGACCAGGCGCTCCAACCGCTTGCGTCGCTTCTTCGGGGGATCGAGCTGCTCCTCCATCCCCGGGAGGTCTCGCAGCGGTGGCGAAGGGAGGACCGCGGTCGAGTCGCCGTCGTGCCCGTCGGGGCCGGTGGGGCCAGCGGTGGTCACGAACGGGGCTCCATGACTCGCCATCCTCCCACGCCACGGCGCGTGCCTTAGCCTCGGGTCACGACGCACGCTCGTAGCGCTCGAGCACCCGGCTCGCGGCGTCCGCCGCGATCGAACGCGCTTCGCGTGGGGCAACCACCTCGGCGTCGGACCCGAGCCCGAGGAGGAGGCGCTCGAGGAAGCCGACCGCGCTGACCGGAAGCACGACGTCGACTCGACCTTTCGCGCGCGGGGTCACCGACTCGACGGGCAGCTCCTCGGCGACCCACGCCGCTTCTGGTCCGACGCGCAGCGTGACCCGCAGGTCGTCGGGTGACGGCGTGTAGACCACGTCGTCGAGCTCGTCGCTCGCATCAGCGCGCTCAGGAGCGATTGCCTCCCCCGTCGGGCGAACCGCACGGATGCGGTCGACACGAAAGAGCCGATCTGCTTCGGCTCGATGGCAGTACGCGCCCAGGTACCACTCACCGAACGCGTGGAACACCCGCATCGGATCGACGACGCGGGTCGTCATCTCGTCGCGGGCGAAGGAGAAGTAGTCGATTTCGAGCTGCTGACGCGCCGCGACAGCCTCTTGGAGACGTTCGAGCTCGCCGGTGTCGCCCACATCCACCGCCACGCCGCCGCGCGCACCGAGCGCGTCCTCCAGCTTCTCGAGCGCAGTCGCGAGTGGACCGCGCTGGTCGGCACCCGGGACGGCGAGGAGCGCGCGCCCGGCCGCGACCAGCCCGATGCCTTCGGCCGGCGTGAGCCGCAGCGGGCGCTCGAAGTACTCCGCGAGCCGCACGGTGACAGCGCCGTCATCGGCGACCCACACGTCGATGAGTCGATCGGCCGTGTAGGGCGGCAACCCGCACATGGGCAGGAGCTCGAGGTCGCGTTCGATCTGACGCTCGTCGATCTCGAAGCGCGCCGCGAGCTCCGGGATGGTGACGCCAGGGTGCGCCAGGATCCACGGCACCAGCGACAGCATCCGCTGAAGGCGCGGCCCGGATGGTGGTGACGCGCTCATTTCGCCCGTGCTACCAGGTCGCGCAGCCACTCGATCATCTCGGCGCGGAGGTCAAGGGGCTCGAGGACTTCCGCGTGCTCAAGCAGGTTGAGCACCCAGGTGCGGAACGCGGCGCGGTTCGCAACGGACAGCGCAACGACGATCGCCTCGTCGTCGCGTCGCTCGACCACCGCGTCGTCGCCCAGCTCGTCGATCACCCACGCGGCTCTCGTCGCGTCCACGAGCACGTGCGCCTCGACCGGTTCCTCCTCGCCATAGGTCATGGGATCGGCGCGTAGGTATTCCGCCGGATCGACCTCGGGCGGTGGGACGAACCCGCCAGCATCGCCGGCGCTCGGCTCGCCCTCGATGCGCTCGACCCGGAAGGCCCGCGGGGCCTCGCGGTCCTGGTCGCGGCCGACGACGTACCAGTGCCCGAAGCGGTGTACGACCCCGTACGGCTCGAGCCGACGGGTCTCGCCTCGGTACTCGAAGGTGACGACCCGTCGCTTGGCGACCGCGTCGAAGAGCTCCGCGAGCGCCGGCGTGCTCTCCAGATGCGCCAACGGTGCCGCGCCAGTGCCCTCGAACCCACCGAGCTTGCGCAGCCCCTCGCGCCCAGCGCCGCCAAAGAGGCGCACTGCTGTGACCGCGACGTGCAGCGCGGCGCGCTCTTCTGCGGCGAGCGCCAGCTCCGGGAGGTAGTAGTCCTCGGGCCGGATCCGGTAGCCCTGCTCCCCGCCCAGCGCGTCGATCGTCTCGATGGTGATGGGCACACCGAGGTCGCGCAGCGTCTCCTTGTCGCGTTCGAACGCGCGCCGTTGCGCCGCTTTGTCGCTTGGGTACGCGGGCTCGAGGCGTTCGGCGAGGTCGTCGAGCGTGAGCGGACGGCGGGTGTCGAGCAACGTCGCCGTGAGGTTCACGAGGCGCTCGACGCGGTCGGTCATGAGCCGCTCGCGATCGCGTCCGCGGCCACGATTCCCGCCGCGGCCGCAACCTGGAAGAGCACCGGGTCATCGGCTGCCGCGCGACCCATCGACACGACCTCGAGGTCGTGCTCCGCAAAGCGCGCGACCACGTCCGGAACCTCGACCTCGACGATGTCGTGGCGGTCGGTGATGCCGGCTTGGGCCAGATCATCACGTAGGCGCTGCTCTTCTGGTCCACCGATCAGCGGTAGCGCGACTCGTACGCGCTCGCGGCATGCGAGCCGCAATGCAGTCGCGGTGTGGTGTGAGAGACCCTCATGGCGCGGTCGCGGATCGGCGAATGATGCGCGCAGCGTTGCAATCGGCACCCCGTCGAGCGCGGCGGCCGCGTCGAGGATTCCCCCCACCTCCATCCCCGAGAACCCGAGGCGGGTGTTGGTGCCAACGATGCCGGGACCCATCGCGACGATCGCCACGTCGGCTTTTGCCGCGTGACGGGCCACCGCGAGCGCCGAAAAGATCGAGACGGCTTCGAAGTCACCACCGAAGGCGTGTCCACACGTCACCGTCGCGTCGAGCAACCCCCGATCGCAGAGCTGCGCGACGGTGTCGGAGAGGGCCAGCGGCAGGCCGGCGCCGTCGGTCATCACGTACGCGACCTTCGCTTCTGGTCGGCGGTCTTTGATCGCGATCGCGATCGCCGGCACCTGGCTGTGCAACGCCGCGGCCACCACCGGCATGCCGTCGATCGACTCGACCTCGGCCAGCTCTTCGAGATGCTCCTCGCTGCTCCCGACGTCGGCCTGGAGGCTCGTGTATCGACTCTTGATGATGTGGCCCGGGCCCTTCTCGCTCCAACGATCACGTTCGAGGTTCCAGTGCACGACGTGCCAGCCACCGGTGCCGAGGCCCAGCTCCACTGCGGTCGTGTTCACCACCACCCGATCGCCGAGCGCGACGGCGCCCGTGAGCTGAGGGAGCACATAGGCGCGCTCCGCGCCGTCACCAAGGTCGACTTCGACGCGTTGTAGTCCCGGACGTTCCTCGAGGATGGCGGTGACGGTCCCTGACCGGAACGACGGCATGGAGCAGGGCGGCTGCTAGAGCGACGCGATGAGCCGTTCGACGCGCTCATCGCGCGCCTTGAACGGGTCCTTGCAGAGCACCGTTCGCTGAGCCTGGTCGTTGAGCTTCAGGTGCACCCAATCGACGGTGTAGTCGCGCTTGCGTTCCTTGGCTCGCTTGATGAACGCGCCGCGCAACCGCGCCCGCGTCGTCTGCGGTGGCGTGGTGACGGCCGTCTCGATCGCTTCGTCAGTGGCGGTGCGGTCGACCTGCCCGCGGCGCTCGAGCAGGTAGTAGAGCGAGCGCGACCGCGTGACGTCGTGATAGGCGAGGTCGACGAGCGCGACGCGCGGGTGCGTGAGCGGAAGGTCGTGGTGCTCGCGGTATGCCTCGATGAGGTGGTACTTGACCACCCAGTCGACTTCGGTGCGCAGCTTCAGCGGGTCGTTCTCGAGGTGGGTCATCACGTGCTCCCACATGTCGAGCGCCTGCTGCTCCAAATCCGAGAGGCCGCGCTTCTTCGCGAACTTCAGCGCGCGGTTCAAGTACTCCGCCTGCACCTCGACCGCCGAGAGTTCGCGCCCGTTGGCAAGACGGACTCGTCGGCGCGCGGTCATGTCGTGGCTGATCTCGCGAATGGCGCGGATCGGGTTCTCGAGGGTGAGGTCGCGCCACGGCCCCTGGTCCTCTTCGAGCATCCGCAAGAGGATCGAGGTGGCACCGACCTTGAGGAAGGTCGTGTACTCGCTCATGTTGGAGTCGCCGACGATCACGTGGAGCCGACGGAAGCGCTCGGCGTCGGCGTGGGGCTCGTCGCGAGTGTTGATGATGGGACGAGAGCGGGTGGTGGCGCTCGACACGCCCTCCCAGATGTGCTCGGCCCGTTGAGAGATGCAGTACATGGCGCCGCGGGCGGTCTGGAGCACCTTGCCCGCCCCGGCGTAGACCTGGCGGGTCACCAGGAACGGGATCAGGACGTCAGTGAACTTGGTGAAGTCGCCTTCGCGCTCGACGAGGTAGTTCTCGTGGCAGCCGTAGGAGTTACCGGCCGAGTCAGTGTTGTTCTTGAACAAGAACACCTCGCCGCGGATCCCCTCCTCGCGGAGCCGCTGCTCGGCACTGCGCACGAGACCCTCGAGGATCCGCTCCCCCGCTTTGTCGTGCACGACGAGATCGTCGATCGCGTCACACTCGGGCGTCGCGTACTCCGGGTGGCTGCCGACGTCGAGGTAGAGGCGCGCGCCGTTCTCGAGGAACACGTTGCTCGACCGACCCCACGAGACCACGCGCCGGAACAGGTAGCGCGCGACCTCGTCAGGGCTCAGCCGGCGTTGACCTCGCAGCGTGCACGTGACGCCGTACTCGTTCTCGAGCCCGAAGATGCGCCGTTCCACATCACGAGCGTACCGGTCCGGTCAGGCCTTCCCGGTGCAGTGCTCAGATGATGGTGACGACGTCGTCGCAGGACTTCTCGTCGTCGAACGCCCCGAGCAGGCCCTGGTCGTCGACTGCGGCGAAGGGATCAGACTCACCGACGTCGAGCAGGTTGATCGCGAGCTCGAACGATGTGACATCAGCCGTGAACGCGACGCCGCTCGCATCGGCCGCCTCGAACTCGGCCAGCGCGTCGGCAATAGTCGTGGTGTCTTCTCTATCAGGACTACCGCAACCTGACGTGCGACCGAGCGCGCCGCTTACAGCGAGCGACGAGCGTCAGCCAGCCAGAAGTGCGTCGAGCTCTGGCCCCCGGAGGCGTTGGAACGCCCGGCGAGTGCGGGCCCGGTCGAGGATAGCGACCTCGAGCGCGCTCGCCTCCAGCGGCGGCTGCTCCGGTGCGGCCAGCACCGTGGCGCCGAGCTTGACGGTCGCAGCACGGTCGAGCGGCGCCTGGTATTGCGCGGCAAGCGCCTCGGCGATCTGCTCGGACTGCCCGCCGAGGACCGTGAAGCCCTCTTCGTCCATCACGGTGCCGTCGTAGAGGATGTGGAACAACTCGTCCTCTTCAGGTGTCGCGCCCACCTGAGCCACGAGGATCTCCACCTCATACGGCTTCATCTCGTGCGTGAAGATCTGACCGAGCGTCTGCGCGTAGGCGTTGGCCAAGGCACGGGCGTTCACGTCCTCACGGGCGAACGAGTAGCCCTTCACGTCGGCCTGACGCACGCCGGCGATCCGGAGCATCTCGAACTCGTTGTACTTGCCGACGCCGGCAAACGCGATGCGGTCGTAGATCTCGCTGATCTTGTAGAGCGTGCGCGACGGGTTCTCGGCCACGATCACGATCGCATCACTCGCGCTCATGGCGACCAGGCTGCGCCCCCGGGCGATGCCCTTGCGGGCGTAATCCGCCCGGTCCTTCATCACCTGCTCGGGCGACACGTAGAAGGGCATCGTCATACTCCGGCGCCCTCCTCACGCCCGCCGAGCAACTCAGCGGCGCGCGCGGCGACGTCGTTGTCGCTCACACTGCTGAACCCGTTGACGTCGATCACGGCCACCGTCGGGAAGATCCGCCGCACGAGGTCGGGTCCGCCAGTCGCCGCGTCCTCGTCGGCCGCGGCGAACAGCGCGCGCAATGCGAGATCGATCGTCTCCGCTTGCGTGATGTCCTCGCGCCACTGCGACTTGATCCAGTTGCGGGCGTGCACACCACCAGAGCCGTTGGTCTGGAAGTCGGCTTCCTCGTACTTGCCGCCGGTGACGTCGTAGCTGAACACGCGCCCGGCTTGACGCCGGTCGTCGTACCCGGCGAACAGCGGAACCACCACGAGGCCCTGCCTCGCGAACGGGAGGTTGGCGCGCACCATCGCCGCGAGCTGGTTCGCCTTCCCGTCGAGCGACAGCGCCTCGCCTTCGATCTTCTCGTAGTGCTCGAGCTGGGTCTGGAACAGACGCACGAGCTCGACCGCCGGACCCGCGGCGCCGGCAATGGCGATCCCGGAGAAGTCGTCAGCCGGGAACACCTTCTCGATCCGCCGGCTCGCGATCATCATCCCAGCCGTCGCGCGACGGTCACCCGCCATCACTACCCCACCGGCAAACCGGATCGCGACCACCGTCGTCGCGTGCACCGTCTCGATGGGCACCGACGAGGCGTCGGGAGTCGAGGGCGCGATGCCCTCAGGACCAAGCCGCCGCAACACATCAACGAACGAAGGCCCAGGGTCAGCCCCAGGCGAGAAGAACGGCAACGGCGACTCGTTCACAGCGAAAACAGGCTAGCCGGGAGCCTTCACGAGCCCTCCGGCCCGAACGATCGCAAGCTCCCGCATTTCGCAGTAGCTGGTGAGCACAAAGCCGTTCGACGCCAGATAGTCCACCGCTCGGCCGGCAATTCCTTCATCTTCGCGCAGTTGACCAAGAGCGTTGTTGCATCGCACACAGAGAATGCCTCGCACGCCGGCCTCGCAGTGATCGACGTGAAAGGACTCCCCAGCCTTCGGCTTGTCACCGCAGATCGCACAGCCGCCGCTTTGCGCTCGAAGCATCTCGTCGTAGTCGGCCTGTGTCAGCCCGAACGTGCGCCTCAAGTGCCCCTCCCGCATTGCGGGCTTGTTCTTGGCCCGATACTGCCTCTGGTACGCGTGGAACTTCTCTGGGTTCTTCTCGCGCCACGCGCGCACTCGCTCGATCTGCTTCTGAGGATTCTTGAGATACCGGGCCTTCTGCGCTTTCGCGAAACACGCCTTGCACTCCGGCCGGTGACCGTCCGCGCAGGCCCTTGCTCGGTAGAACCCTGCGAAAGGCTTCGTCTCGCCGCACTTCGAACAGCGCTTCATGCGGGGACGGTATGACGAGGGGGTGACACATGCCCGGCTCCTAGGAATCGGACATATGGATCATTCCCCCCCTTTCTGGACGTACGACTTGACGAAGTCCTCCGCATTGACCTCGAGGACCTCGTCGATCTCGTCCAGGAGATCGTCCAGCTCGCCCTTGAGCTTCTCGCCCTTCTCGGTGGGCGCGGCGACCTCGGCGGTCTCCTCCACACGCTCCTTGGGCGCTGGGCGCTGCTTTCGCTGCTGCTCGGGCATGACTCGAAGGTACCTCCTGCGGACCCCTCCGCTGAACCGTGTGCCTTGGCTAGCTGGACTCCTGGCCCAGCTGGCTGACCAGGTCGGCGGGGGTCTTCGCACTCGCGAACAAGGATTCGACGTAGGCCTTCGTGCCCTTGAGCGGCTCCATCATCGGGATCCGCTTCAGCGGATCGCCGCCCACGTCCAAGATGATGCTGTCCCAGTTGGCAGCGACCACCGAATCGGGCCAGCGTGACAGACACGTGCCGCGGAAGTACGCGCGGGTCGACGCCGGCGGCTCGGTAGTCGCGGCCATCACCTCGGCTTCGTCAGCCAACCGCTCGACCTTGCCGGCGCGCACGAGGCGCTCGTAGAGCGATCGATCCGGACGCACGTCGTGGTACTGGAGGTCGACGAGCGCGAGCTTCGCGTCGTTCCAACCGATGCCGTCGCGCTCGGCGTACGCGTTGCAGAGCGAGAGCTTCGTGACCCAATCGAGCTGACCGTCGAGCAGCATCGGGTCGCGCTCGAGCGCGGTGAGCACCGATTCCCAGCGGTCGAGAACTTGCTGGCCGACGTCCTCGCCGCCACACGCGTCAAGACCGGTGTCGTCGGCGTACTTCTGCGCAAGACGGAGGAACTCCCACTGGAGCTCGACCGCGGTCATCCGACCACCGTCGACCAGCTCGATCGTGGCGCGGCACGTGGGGTCGTGCGAGACGACGCGCATCGCGGGCACAGTCGACACGACTGAGTAGTCCTTGTCGAAAAAGTCGTCTTCGATCATCGCAAGGACGATCGCCGTGGTGCCGACCTTGAGGAACGTCGCGACCTCACACAGGTTCGCGTCGCCGGCGATCACGTGGAGGCGGCGGTAGAGCTGCGGATCGGCGTGCGGCTCGTCGCGCGTGTTCACGATCGGGCGCTTCAGCGTCGTCTCGAGCCCGACCTCCTCCTCGAAGAAGTCCGCGCGCTGGCTGAGCTGGTACTCGACCCCGCCCGCGCCGTTCTCGCCACCGACCTTGCCGGCCCCGGTGAAGACCTGGCGGGTCACGAACCACGGCAGGAGGTAGCGCACGAGGTTGGCGAACGGGACGGCCCGGTCGACGAGGTAGTTCTCGTGGGTGCCGTAGCTGTTGCCCTTGCCGTCGGAGTTGTTCTTGTAGACGACGACCTCTTGGCCCGGGTCGAGCAGGCGCCGGGCGGCGAGCATCGAGCGAGCCAGGACCCTCTCCCCTGCCTTGTCGGCCACCACCAGCTCGAGGGCATCAGCGCACTCGGGCGTGGAGTACTCGGGGTGGGCGTGGTCGACGTAGTACCGGGCGCCGTTGGTGAGCACGGTGTTGACGAGGTGCGTCTCGATCTCAGGCGGCTGGGCACCGTCACGTGCGTACCCGCGCGCATCGCGCCCTGGGCTCTCGTCCTCGAAGTCCCAACCGACCTTGTGATGCTCGACGTAGCCGTTGATCAGCATCGACGACGCGAGCACCGGGTTGGCTTCGCCCGCCCCACGCAGCACCACGCCGTACTCGGTCTCGATGCCACACACCTTGGGGACGGCCACGAGGAAAGCCTACCGGCGCCTCACAGCGTTTCCGCGCCCGTTGAAATGGGTTGTGAACAGCCACTTCGGGCCACGAACATCACTGCATGCCGACCGAAGAGCTCACGAAGACCGACGCCGTCACGGTGAAGCGCAAACGAGAGCGCGCCGACTACCGGCGCGACAGCGCGAACGCAATCCTCGACGAAGGGCTTGTCGCGCACGTGGGCATCGCCGTGGACGGGCAGCCGCTCGTGATCCCGATGGCGTACGGCCGTGATGGCGACCGGCTCATCCTGCACGGCTCACGTGTCAGTCGCCTGCTCAAGGCGCTCGGCGATGGTCAACCGGTGTGCGTCACCGTCACGCTGGTCGACGACGTCGTCTTCGCGCGCTCGCAGTTCCACATGTCGATGAACTATCGGTCAGTCGTTGTCGTCGGCGTTCCACGGCTTCTCGCGGACACTGAGGAGAAGCGGGCCGCGCTGGAGGCGCTCGTCGAGCACGTCGCGCCGGGGCGAACCGCCGAAGCGCGCCCTGCGACCGACGACGAGCTCGATCAGATCCTCGCGGTCGAGATCCCGATCGACACTGCGTCGGTGAAGGCGCGGACCGAGGGCGTGATCGACGAGCCCGAGGACCACGACCTCGACATCTGGGCCGGCCTCATCCCCATCAAGACCGTCTACGGAGCACCCATCTGCGAACCCGACCTGCGCCCAGGGATCAACGTTGCGCCCTCCGCGTTGCGGTATCGCCGACCGACGAAGAGCGGCAAAGAACGGGAGTGAGACCCCGACAACGGTGCGCGAAGCCGTGAGACCGCGCTACAGGTATTGACCGGTGGTGACGCGCTCGATCTGACGGCCGCCCTTGGCCTCGTCGCCTTCGGACATGAGCGTGCGCACGTAGACGATGCGCTCGCCCTTCTTGCCCGAGATCTTCGCCCAGTCGTCGGGGTTCGTCGTGTTGGGCAGATCCTCGTGCTCGCGGTACTCCTGCTTGATCGACGCGTACAGGTCGTCGGCGGAGATGCCGCGGTCGCCGCCCTCGATCTGGCGCTTGATCGACAGCTTCTTCGAGCGCCGCACGATGTTCTCGATCATGGCTCCCGATGAGAAGTCGCGGAAGTAGAGGACTTCCTTGTCGCCGTTCTGGTACGTGACCTCGAGGAAGCGGTTGTCGTCGTCGTCGGCGTACATGCGCTCGACCGCCAACGCGATCATCTCTTCGACGGCCTTCGCCGCGTCGCCGCCGTGCTGCTCCAACTCCTTCTCGGAGATCGGCAACGTGGGCGTGAGGTACTGAGCGAAGATCTGCCGGGCGCTCGCCTGGTCAGGACGTTCGATCTTGATCTTCACGTCGAGACGACCAGGGCGCAGGATCGCCGGGTCGATGAGGTCCTCACGGTTGGACGCGCCGATCACGATCACGTTCTTGAGGCTCTCCACCCCATCGATCTCGGCGAGCAGCTGAGGAACGATCGTGCTCTCGATATCGGACGAGATGCCGGTGCCCCGCGTGCGGAACAACGAGTCCATCTCGTCGAAGAACACGATGACAGGCACGCCCTCTTCGGACTTTTCCCGCGCGCGCTGGAAGATCAGGCGGATCTGACGCTCGGTCTCACCGACGTACTTGTTGAGCAGCTCCGGACCCTTGATGTTCAAGAAGTACGAGCGCGTCGAGTCGTTGCCCGTCTTCTCCGCGACGCGCTTGGCGAGCGAGTTCGCCACTGCCTTCGCGATGAGCGTCTTGCCGCAGCCTGGTGGTCCGTACAGCAAGATGCCCTTCGGCGGTTGGAGCTCGTGCTCGTGGAACAGCTCGGCGTACAGGTACGGGAGCTCGACCGCGTCGCGAATCTGCTCGATCTGATCGTCGAGGCCACCCACGTTTTCGTAGGTGACGTCGGGAACCTCTTCGAGGACGAGCTCTTCGACTTCCGGACGCGGCAGGCGCTCGACGACGAGACCCGACCGTTGGTCCATCAGCAGGTGATCGCCGGCGCGCAGCTTCTCGCCGAACAGCGCACCCGCGAGCTCGCAGACGCGCTCCTCGTCGGCGCGCCCGACGACCAGCACCCGACGCTCGTCCTCCATCAGCTCCTTCAGCACGACGACCTCACCCGAGATCTCGAGCCCGCGCGCCAACACGACGTTGAGCGACTCGTTGAGCGCGACCTCTTGCCCGCGCTCCATCGCGTCGAGATCGACCTCGGGGTGCACGGCCACTCGCATCTTGCGACCAGCGGTGAAGATGTCGACCGTTCCGTCGTCGTTCGCACCGAGATACGTGCCGTACGCGGACGGCGGCATCGTGAGCTTCTCGACCTCCTCGCGCAGCGCGGCGATGTGCTCGCGCGCCTCGCGCAGGGTGGCCGACAGCCGCTCGTTCTGGGAGACCGCCTGGGCGAGCTGGCCCTTGGCCTCGAGCAGGCGCTCCTCGAGCGTGCGGACCCGCTTCGGGGCGTCCTGGAGGCGCCGTCGGAGCACGACGACCTCTTCCTCCAGCGACTTGAGCTGGGACTGGAGGTCGCCGACCTGGCGCTCGTACTCGGCGAGGCGCCGCTCGTGCTCCGTCGCCACGTCCGTTCACCTCCAGGTCCCGAAAGGGCTGTTTCCGGGCTTCGCGGACCCTACACCGGTGATTTCAGCATCCCGCGGCACCCCGGTCGCGCAGATTTACCCCGCCACGGCTTGAGAAATGCCTGCCATCCGTCTAGCCTCGCCGTCACCACGGACAAGGAGTGCCTTCGGCCATGAAGGTCTGGATCGATCAGGACCTCTGCACCGGTGACGGTCTCTGCGAGGAGATCGCACCCGACGTGTTCACGCTGCTCGACGACGGGCTCGCGTACGTCAAGGAAGGTGCGAAGGTCTTCAGTGATCCGGGTGGCGCCGAAGGGCTCGCCGCGGTTCCCGCCGGCATGGAAGAGGCCGTCATCGAATCGGCCGAAGAGTGCCCCGGCGAGTGCATCTTCATCGAAGTCGACTGATCTCACCGGCGCTCAGCCGAGCAGACAGTCCCCGGTCGAGACCGGGGTTTCGGAACCAGCTTCCACCGCTTCGTTGATCCCATCGCTCACCTCGTCGTGCGTGAGCGCGTACGCAGTGTCGTCATCACCCGGGTCCACCGCGAACGCCATCCCCACCACCCGGCCGCGCGCATCCAAGAGCGGCGCACCCGAGTCCCCTGGCGCGAGCACCGCGGCGAGCACGAACACCTCACGTACGGTCGCCGCCCGACGGTAGATGTCGGTGCCCTCGGCGAGGATCTCCTCGGCGACGCGCGCGGGTGACTGCTGGATCGATCCACCGCCCGGGTACCCGAGCACAGCGCCGGTCATGCCGACGTCAGCGCTCACACGCTCCAGAGGATCGAGGCCGAGCCCGGGCACGTGCAACACCGCGATGTCCCGATTCGCGTCGAAGTGCACGATCGCACCTTCCACACGACGACTCGATGATGTGATCACCGTGGTGTTCTGGTCGCCCGCCACGACGTGTGCGTTCGTGACGACGACATCGTCGGCGACGACCCAGCCCGAGCCCTGCTGGATGAGCTCGCAGGCGCGGCCTTCGATCTTCACGACAGAGCGGGCCACGCGCGACGAGACGTCGGGATCGAGACCCGACCCTGGCGGCAGACCCGCGTCGTCGGGTCGCTCGTGCAGATCGAAGACCTCTGGGAACGGTGCCGCGTCAACGAGCTGCCCGAGCGTCTCGATCGAGTGCGGTGGCTCGGGCGCGTACCGGTCGACGGCTCGTACGATCGCCGAGCCCCTTGCCGCGCGCGCCGTCCACCCCGGCGAGCTCGCGATTGCCGGCGTGAGCAGCCAGATCGCGAGCAGCACCGCGAACCCGCCTGCGAGCGCGCCAGCCCACCGATCGGCGACGCTGAGCACGTTGTGTGCCGGAAGATGCCGGCGCAGCAGCGCACCGACCGCGATGCCGATCCCTTGCCCGATGACCGTCATCAAGAAGAGGAAGGCGAGCGCACCAACCAGCTTCGTCGAGGGCGTCGAGTCCCGAAGCTCGTGCACCACGTCGTCGACGAACAGCACGCCGACGAGCACGCCGAGCGAGAGTCCGAGCCACGACACGGCCCGGCTCACGAGCCCGTAGCGGTAGCCGGCCAGCGCAGCGCCGATCCCAACGACCGTGATGACCGCGTCGAGCCAGTTCACCCCGACGGGACGAGCAACCGTGCGCTGGTGAGGAAGCCGGTGTGCGCCACCATCCGGTGGTCGGGTCGCACGGACTGGCCCTCGACGTGCCAGGTCCGGTGGAGCACCTCGAGCGTCTGCGCCATCCCGAACGCCGACTCTTCGAGCTCTTCACGCAGCCGCGCCACCTGCCCGATCGTCGGCAGGTAGGCGACGAGGATGCCGCCCGGGCGCAGCGCGCCCGCCGCGTGCTTCACGACCTGCCACGGTTCGGGCAGATCGAGCACCACGCGATCGAAATCGTGGTTGTCGATGCCCTCATAGGTGTCGCGCACGTGGATGTCGAGCGGCACATCCGGACCGAGCAGCCCTTCGATGTTGCGGCGCGCGCGGTCGGCGAAGTCCTCGCGCAGCTCGTAGCCGATGACGCGCCCGGTCGGGCCGATCGCGCGCAGCAGGGCCATCGTGAGCGCGCCAGATCCGACGCCGGACTCCAGCACCTTCGCGCCAGGGAACACATCGGCGAGCACCAAGATCGGTCCGAGGTCCTTCGGATAGATGACCTGCGCGCCCCGCGGCATCTCGAGCACGTAGTCGGCAAGCGTCGGGCTCACTGCGGTCAAGCGGGCACCGAGTGTGGTGCGCACGGTCGAGCCGTCGGGCGCGCCGATCAAATCATCGTGCCGGACGACGCCGGTGTGCAGATGGAACTCCCCGCCGACTTCGAGCGTGACGAGATGCCGCCGCCGCTTGGCGTCGACGAGGAGCGCACGGTCCCCGACCGCAAAGGTCCCCGACGGCACGGACTACTCCGCCGCTTCGGGAGCGCTCGCGGCGCGCTCTTGGAGCCGGCAGAACGCACAAAGGCTGCCCGTGGTCGTCGGGCTCCCACACGACTCGCACGCGCCGAGTGCGGCGCGCTCTTCGTCCGCACTCGTCGAGAAGAGAGGATGCGCGCGGTCGATGAACCCAAACACGAACGCGGCCTTTGCCCCGGGCGACCGATCCTCGAGCGCGTTGAGAACCTCTTTGTATCCGAGGTGGCGATTGCCCTCCGCCATCGGACACTCCTCGACCTGGTAGTCGATGCCACGGATGACGCAGTACGCGGCCATCTCGCGTTCACCAAGCCTGATCAGTGGTTTCACCTTGCGCACGAACCCCAGAGCGGTCGGGAGCACCGGGTGCTGGCGTCCGAGGTACCCGGTCTCCCAACGCAGCACGTTGCCGAGCAAGACGGCCGCCTCGTCATCGAGATTGTGCCCAGTGGCGACGACGTCGTACCCGTGGTCACGCGCGAACGAGTTGAAGAGATGACGCTTCGAAAGACCACACGCACCGCAGGGCGCACGGTGCGTGACGCTCGCGGCGACCGGGATCGTGAACCCATCGTCCTGGCCGAGGTCGACCTCGTGGAGCTTCAGTCCGCGGCTGCTCGCGTAGGCGCGCGTGTGCTGCAGCGATTCGTCGGAGTACCCGTCGATGCCGAGACCGAGATACAGCCCCTCCGCCGCGTACTCGAGGTCGGTGAGGAGGTCCCACAGCGCGAGCGAGTCCTTCCCGCCCGACACCGCGACAAGCACCCGCTCCGCCGGATCCATCATCTTGTGCTCGTGAACGGCGCGCTTCACCTGTTCCCGGCAGTGCGTGACGAAGTGGTCGCCACAGAAAGCCGCGTTGTGACGCCGGATGTCGATCACCGCTGGCCCGCGGCAGACCCGACACTTCATCTCTACTCGCTCGCTCTCTGCGGCCGGGGATACCCCGTCCGCGGGCGTTCGCTCGCTGGCGAGCTCCCTTCGGTCGCCGCGTCGGCGCCGCCAGAGATGACGGGGCGGATCTCGACTTCAGCATCGTCAGCGATACGGGCATCGCGAGCAACGAGCTCGTCGCCGACGATCACGAGCACCGACTCTGGATTCAGGTCGAGTCGACCCAGGAGCGCATGCACGGTGAGCGGACCGTCGATCTGGAGCTCACGCCGCGGGTTGCGCAGCAAGACATTCACGCGCGAAAGGCTACCGGCGCTTCTTTCGCCCTTTGGGCTCGTCCTTCTCACGGCGAACCGTTCGCACCTCGATCCCCTGCCCGGGCTTCAGCTCGGCCGAGTACACCGTCTCTTCGGGCTCCGTGAGGATCCGCTTCGCAACGTTCACCGCCGCGGCGGCCACACCGACATAGAGCCAGCCGCGCGAGCCCTCGAGCAGCCCGCGCTTGAACCCGTTGCGCAACAGGCGGCCTAGGAGCCAGGTCATCGTCAGACGCGCCGAACTTCGACGATCGTGCGCCGCTTCTTCCCGCGACGACGGCCGAGGAGGTACGCCACGCCAACGGCGCCGGCGGCGACGAGCACCCCCGTCATGCGGCCGACGCCGCGCGCGGCTTCAGCACCGGCCTGCTGACCACCCTGGATCTCGCGGAGCTTCGACTCGATGTCGTCACGCGTGATCGGTCCGGGTGCGCCGAGCCTGTTCATCGCTGCTCCTTCACTTCGAAAGACCTACGCACTCGCGCGCCGCGCTTTGCGCTGTTCGCGCGATCGGCGGGCAGACCACACCAGCACCCCACTCGTCATGAGCGTGACGAACATGATCCCGTAGGGCGCCCACGACCAATCGCCCTTGAACGTGTCGCCGGTCTCGGTCTGGAGCGCGCGCAGTCCGCCAACACCCAGGAGGAGAGAGCCGAGACCTAGCAGGAACGCGCCGGCGATCCCGAAGCCCACGTAGCGACCCAGCTGCTTGAGCGGGGCGACCGTCTCTTGCTTGACGTACGAGACGACGAGATCACGCAGCTCGAGCACGAGCTGCGGGAGCGGAGCGCGCGGGGTGTCCTCCGCAGCGGTGTCGTCGGCCGCCATTACGGTCGCACTCGCTCGACCGCAGGGTACCTACGGTCGCCCTTCGGAACGCTCGGCTGCTCCATCGATCGGGAGTCTAAGGGTCGGTGGTCGCCGGCTCCCCAACCGGACGCGGCACCAGCAGGTCGGCCGGTGGTGCATCGGGGAACGTCGCAATGATCGCGGCGATCCGGCCTCGCAATGCGATGCCCTCGCCCTCCGTGAACGCGCCGTTGGCGATGAACGCGAACCGCAGCGGACGGCCAACCTCGACGATGCCGACCAAGCCGGTGACTCCATCCAGCGAACCCGTCTTGCCTCGGAGCTTGCCGTCGAGGATCGTGCCTTCGTGTTGGTCGACCATCGTCCCGTACTGCCCCGCGACCGCGAGACCCGTCCACAGTGACGCGAACTCTGTCGTGGCGCCGAGGTCGAGGGTTGCGTCGAGCAGCTGACAGGTCATGCGGTTGCCACGATCGAGCCCGGACCCATCGACGAAGGCAACGTTCGCCGTGGGAAGGCCGAGCTCGGTCAGCTTCTGCATGGCGGCGAGCACGCCCGCCGCGGTCGTCCCCTGCTGCGACGCGGCCAGGCCGATCTCGCGCATGAGCAGCTCCGCGCCGAGGTTGTCGCTCACGGCGATCATCTCGCCCACCACCGCGGTCATCGGCGGCGACTGGACCTTGGTGATCTCAACGGCGCCGTCACCCACCTTGCCGCGGTCGGCGCCGCTCCCGATCGTCACGCCGCGATCCTCGAGCAGGCGCGCCAGCTCCGAAGCCGCGAACACCGCCGGGTCCACGACGGGCACGGGCTGCGGCTGAAGCTGACTGAACCCGCCATTGACGGTGAGCGCGCCCAGCGGACCGACCTGACCTTCGGTGCGGTAGCTGTCCTTCCAGGTCGGCAGGTAGCGCAGCGTCTCGTACCGCGAGTCGTCGCCGATGACGCCGCCGGGGATTCGTTTCACTCCCGCAGCGACGATCGCGTCTGCCAGCTGCACCAACGGCGTGGTCGGCGTGCCGCGCAGCTCGGGGATCTGCTCCCGCAACGCTTGCGCTTCCGGCGTCATCAGCAAGAAATCGCCGCCACCCACCATCCACAGGCGATCGATCGCGCCGTTCTGCGGTGCGGCGGGAGCCATCACCCGCGTCTCGAGCACCGACTCGCTGCCGAGCACTGCCAACGCGACCGCGCCCGTCACCAGCTTCTCGGTCGACGCGGGGACGAACGGGAGGTCAGGCGATCGCGCCGCGAGCGGCGCGCCGCCTTCGTCGACGACGAAGCAGGCATCGACGCCGACCACTTGCGCATCGAGTGCGGCCTGAAGCCGTTGGGCGCCGACCGCATCCACGATCGGCTGTGGAACGCGGCGGGGCGACCAGAAGGGTGTCTCGACGGAGCCACGCTCGGTCGGTTCAAGCGCGGTCTCGCCACCTTGCATGGCGCCCGCCGCGCCGCACCCGAGCGCACCGACCGCGAGCACCACCGCCACTGTTCGCGTCGTTCTCACGCCGCACTGCCTTCATGGCGCAGCTGCCGATGTCTCGCATGACGCCAGAGGTGCGCGAGTGCCGTCACCGCCCGGTTCGACGACGGGTAGCAAAGACGGCCGCTCGCGCGCACCGCCGCCGGTCCCGCGTTGGTCGGATCCGTCACCGCGAGCTCGGTTGCGGTGAGCACAGGCTTGCCGGTTGCCGCGCTGACGTCGGCAGCCGCCTGCGCAAAGCGAGCGTCCTGTCGCTCGTGGTACGCAACGATCCGCTCCAGGCCATGGTCCGGAAAGAAGCGGCCATCGCGCATGAGTCGCGCTTGGTTCGATTGGATCCCCAGCCCGAGGTAGATCACCGCGTCCACATCATCGTGTGACGCGACAAGCTCGAGCACCGCGGGGATCGTGTCACGTGTCTCCCCGCCCGCCATGTCGATCGGGTTGTTCCTGCTCCAGCGGGGCGGGAGGAGCTCATCGATCCGAGCAAGCAGATCGGGCGGCAGCTCGACCAGCTCGAGGTCCGAACGACTGATTGCGTCCGCGGTCACGACGCCCCACCCACCGGCGGTCGTGACCACGCCAACGCGCGGACCACGAGGAAGTGGTTGCGTTGCGAACGTCGCGGCTGCCTCGAACGCCTCTTCGATCGTGGCCGCACGACACACACCAGCCTGATGGCACATGCCGTCGAAGACTCGGTCGTCGGTTGCGAGCGCACCCGTGTGGGAAGACGCAGCGCGAGCTCCGCCTCCAGTGGCACCGCCCTTGACCACGACGACGGGCATCGTCGCCGTGACCGCGCGCACGCGCTCGTAGAACTCCCGGCCGTGCTCGATCCCCTCCACGTACGCGAGCCCGACGCGCGTCGCGGAGTCGCCGGCATAGCTCTCGAGAAGGTCGGCCACGGTCACCGCCGCGGCGTTGCCGGCCGACACGGCGCGACTGACACCAACCCCGGATGAGACCGCGAGGTTCTGGAACGACGACACGAAGTTGCCCGATTGGCTTGCGATACCGATGGCGCCGGGGGGCGGGAACGGGGCCACGATCTGCGCGCACAGGCTCGCCGGCGTCGACACGACGCCCTGGCCGTTGGGCCCGACGAGCAAGAGACCCAGTTCGTCTGCCAGCTGCACGAGCTCGGCCTCCGCGGCCTTCCCCTCCGGACCAGCCTCGCCGTATCCACCCGACGTGACGAAGGCCGCGCGCACACCGCGCGCCGCGCAGGCCCGGAGCAACCCGACGTTGGCCGAAGCCGGCGTGCACACGAACACGAGGTCGATCACCGCATCGGCGGGCAAATCCTCGACGGACGTCACCATCTGCACACCGAGGACTTCCCCGCCTTCGAGGTTGGTGCCGTAGACCGTGCCCGCATATCCCTGCGTGATGATGTTGTGCAGCGCGACGAAGCCGAACTTTCCCGGGTGCCCCGAGACTCCAGCCACGAGGACTCCGCGCGGCTCGAAGAGCGCTTGGAACGCGTCTGGTGCGATGGTGCCCATCAGGCGTCGCCGAGCTCGACCAACGCGTCGACCGCGACCGGTCGACCGTCGGCGACCACCAACGGGTTCACGTCCACCGAGCTCACGTCGGGACGCTGTTGCGCGAGCTGAGAGAGACCAAGCAACGCGGCTGCGATCGCGGCCCGGTCGACCGCAGGCTCACCTCTGACCTCTCCGAGAAGGGGTTGCGCCGTGAGCTCATCGATCATCGCCTCGGCATCGACCACGTCGATCGGCACGAGCCGGAAGACCACATCTGCAGTCGCCTCTGCGAGCACGCCGCCGATCCCGAGCATCACGCAGGGGCCGAACTGCGGATCCTGATGCACGCCGGCGATGAGCTCGCGGTTTCCCGACACCATTGGCGCGACCAGCAACGCCACCTGACCGTCGTCTGGTGTGGCCGCGGCAAGCAGCTCGCCCGCGGCGCGCTCAACGTCTCCTGCGTTCTTGAGCGAGAGCCGCACCAAACCCCGCTCGGTCTTGTGCGCGATGCCGTCACCGGACAGCTTGAGAACCACCGGATAGCCGAGCTCGTCGGCCGCACCGACCGCAGCCGACGCGTCCGGCACAAGCCGGTCCTCCACGACCGGAACCCCGTGCTCGGCGACGAGCTGCTTCGAGTCGTGCTCGTTGAGGACGCGGCCCACCGGAGCCGCGCTCAGACCGCTCGCTCGCGGTCCTGCCAGAACTCGTCGCGCAGGACGCGCTTGAGGAGCTTGCCGGCATCGGTACGCGGCAGCTCGTCGCGAAGCTCGAAGATGCGCGGTCGCTTGTAGCCCGCGAGCTTGCCCTCGGCGAACGCGTTCAGATCACCAGGCGTCACCGCCGCGCCGGGCTTCGGTTGCACGATGGCGTAGACGCTCTCACCCCACTCGTCGTCGGGGATGCCGAACACCGCGACGTCGAGCACGTCAGGATGCTCATGCAGCACCGCCTCGATCTCGGCGGGATAGATGTTCACACCACCCGAGATGATCATGTCCTTCTTGCGATCGCAGATGAACACGTAGCCCTCGTCGTCGACGTATGCGACATCGCCGACCGACTTCCACTCACCGCCTTGTGCTTCGGTGAGCTGCTCGGTGGTGCGGTGGTAGCCGTCCATCGCGAGGCGCGTGCGGATGAACAGCTCGCCCGGCTCGTTCGGGTCCGCGATGGTTCCGTCGTCGCGCTGGATGCGCACCTCGACACTTCCGTACGTCTTCCCGCAAGACCCGGGCTTGCGCAGCTGATCGGCAGGTGGCAGCACCGTCGCGACGCCGAGCTCGGTGGACCCGTAGACCTCGTACAAGTATCCAGGGCCGAGCTTCTCGATGAACTCCTGCTTCAGCGCGTACGGCACGGGTGCAGCGTTGGCCACCAGCGATCGCATCGACGACATGTCGGCCTTCGCTAGCTCGTCATCGGGCAACGTCACGATCCGCTTCAGCTGCGTCGGCGCCGAGAACGTGTTGGTGACGCCGTGCTCACGCACGAGCCGCAGCCACGCGACCGGGTCGAAGCGGCGCAGCACGACGACGGGGCAACCGAGCGTGTGGTTCAGCGTCATCCACGCCAACGGCCCGGAGTGGTACAGCGGACCGGTGGTCAGGCTGACCTCTTCTCCCATGCGCAGATCGAGCTCTCCGATCAACGCGAAGACCGTCTCGGAATCGGTCGTGGTGCGCAGCGCACCCTTGGGCTTCCCGGTCGTTCCCGACGTGTAGATCATCGACGACCCAGTCCCCGGTGTCTCCGGATCCGGCGTGGCCGCCTCGGGCTCGGCGTCGGCCATGTCCTTGATCACGTCGTCCCACGCCAGGAACCCGTCGGGCACGTCCCCGCCGAAGACGATCACGCGCTGCACCTTCGGTAGCAAGCTCGCCACCTCGGCGAGCAAAAGCGCCTGTTCAGCGTCGATGACCACGGTCGTGGCATCGGAGTTGTCGATGACGTACGCCATCTCGTCAGGCGTGAAGCGATACGACAGCGGAACGGCCACCAACGAGCCCTTGCGCGCTGCATGGATGACAGTGATCACTTCCAAGGAGTTCGGGCCGCACCACACCAGCCGCTCTCCCGGCTGTGCTCCAAGTGACCACAGCGCGTGCGTCAACCGGTTGACCAGCGCGTTGAGCTCACCGAAGGAAGTGGTCGACGCGCGCGCGCCACCGCTTCTGTCGACGATCACCGCAAGTCCATCGGGATTGCCTTCGGCATGCATCGCCAAGACATCCGGCATGTAGTTCGCTCCACTCCGACACGACGTGAGCAAGGGCGCCGGTAGCCTAGGTCGGTGGCTGCGACGACGGTGCTCGCCGCCGCCGTGTGCCCGCCCGGTACCCCGCACGCAGGATGGGTCGCGATCGCGGACGGGATCATCCAAGAGGTGGGTGATGGTCGCGCGCCAAGCGGAGCGCTCGACCTCGGTGACCTCGTGGTGGCGCCCGGCTACATCGATCTTCAGGTGAACGGCATCGGCGAGATCGACTTCGCCACCGCGCCCCCCGAACAATGGTCGCAAGCAGCCGCGCAGCTCGCGCGCGCCGGGACGACCGCATGGTGCGCGACATTCATCTCGACCGAGCTCGCGGCATACGACGGGCTGCTCACGCGCGCGAACGCGGCTACTTCACTCCCACTCAGCTCCACAATTCTGGGCGTTCACCTCGAAGGCCCATTCCTCGGTGGCGCGCCGGGTGCACATCGGCGCGAGGTGCTCACGACGGCAGACCCCGCATGGACCGGCGCCTTGCTCGACCAGCACCCCAACCTGGTGCGGATGGTGACGCTGGCTCCCGAGGCTGATCCTGACCTCGCGACCACGCGCGCGCTCAACGATCGGGAGGTGGTCGTTGCGCTGGGCCATTCCTCCGCTTCGTACGACGACGCGATCGCGGCCGCCGATGCCGGCGCGACTGTGGTGACTCACTTGTTCAACGGCATGGGATCGCTTCACCACCGAGATCCAGGACTCGCGGGCGCAGCGCTCGACGACGAACGGCTCACACCCACGGTGATCGCCGATCTCGTGCACGTACACCCCGTAGCGCTCCGACTCGCGCTCGCGCGCAAGAAGAACGTCGCGCTCGTCAGCGATGCGGTCGCGATCGGAGCTCTCGTCGAGGCCGACGGTGCCGCGTGGACCACCGACGGCGTGCTGGCTGGCGCGACGACTGGGCTCGACGGCGCCGTCGGAAATTTGGTGGCGATCGGAGTTCCCATCGCGCGGGCACTCGAGATGGCAACCGCGATTCCCGCGGCCGTCCTGGGCCTCAGCGATCGCGGTCGGCTGGTTCCAGGTGCAGTCGCCGACATCGTTGCGGTCGATCCGATGACCGCGCGCGTCCAGCAGGTGTGGGTCGGTGGCGACTCCGTGGCCACGAGCGACCCGGCCTAGCGTGACCCAGGTGAACCACTTCGCATCGGGACTGTCGCGGCACCCACTCGCTTCGCACGCCGTCGGCGAGACCGCGGGCGCGGTCATGGAACAGCTCGACGGTGATGATCCCGACCTCGTGGTGTGCTTCGCGTCACCGCACTTCGTTGGTGCGTTCGACGACCTCGTCCCCGCGCTACGGGAGCTGCTGAACCCGCGGGTGCTCATCGGCGCCACTGCGGTCTCGGTGATCGGCAACGCCGAAGAAGTGGAAGAGGCGCCCGCGTTCTCGCTTCTCGCCGGGTCTCTCCCTGATGCTCACCTCACGCCGGTCACCCTCGATGTGCAGGACACGCCGGATGGACCGGCGATCGTCGGATGGCCCGAGATCGACGAGACGCCGCCAACGCTGATGCTCCTCGCCGAGCCGTTCTCGTTCCCCGCCGACGCATTCCTTCGCCGCCTCGACGAGGACCGTCCGGGGCTGCGCGTCATCGGGGGTGTCGCGTCGGCGGCCATGCGTCCAGGCGGCAATCGGATCGTCGCTGACGGCGACGTCCGCGCACAGGGTGCCGTCGGAGTGTTCCTCGACGGTGTCGACGTGCGCCCGGTCGTCTCTCAAGGGTGTCGCCCGATCGGTCAGCCGTTCGTCGTGACCGCCGCGCACCGGAACTTCATCCAGGAGCTGGGAGGCCGCCAGGCACTCGAGCGCCTCCGAGAGCTTGCCGACGGCCTCGACGAGCAGGACCGGGCTCTGGTGCAGTCCGGGCTCCACCTCGGTGTGGTCGTTGACGAGCACCGCACCAAGTTCGAGCGGGGCGACTTCCTGATCCGGAACCTCGTTGGCGCCGACCGGGAAACGGGCGCGCTCGCCGTCGGCGACCAGATCGCGGTCGGCCAGACCGTGCAGTTCCAAGTTCGTGACGCCGGTGCCGCCGACGAGGACCTCCGGTCGCTGCTCGCGGGCGCAGAAGCGAGCGCCGCGCTGGTGTTCACCTGTAACGGACGTGGCCGACACCTGTTCGGCACGCCGGATCACGACGCCGGAGTCGTCGCCGAGCTGCTCGGCCCCATCCCCGCGGCGGGCGCCTTCTGCGCCGGCGAGATCGGGCCCATCGGAGGGCGGAACTTCCTCCACGGCTTCACCGCCAGCCTCGCCTTGTTCTCCTGATCCCCTCCCGGGGAACACCTCCAACACGTGCCGCAGGTTCTCGCTGGCGCAACGCGACAATCATGTGGTTCCCAAGCCCGAGCGAGCGCGATCATGAAGGAGGAGGCGGAGAGTGGCGACCACCGACCTCGAGCAGCGCGGGATCGACGTGATGCGCGGTCTCGCGATCGACGCGGTACAAGCAGCGAACTCGGGACACCCTGGTACACCACTTGCGCTCGCGCCGCTCGCGCACGCGCTGTTCACGCGTGTCATGACGTACGACGCTTCGGCACCGGAATGGCCCGACCGCGATCGCTTCGTGCTGTCAGCGGGCCACGCGTCGATGTTGCTCTACGCGAGCCTCTACCTCACTGGCTTCGGTCTCGAGCTCGACGACCTGCGCGCGTTCCGCCAGCTCGGCTCGCGCACACCGGGACACCCCGAGTACCGCCACACCGCCGGCGTCGAGGTGACGACCGGGCCGCTCGGCCAGGGTTTCGGCAACGGGATCGGCATCGCGATCGCCGAAGCGAACCTCCGCGCGCGATTCGGTACCGAGGTGTGCGATCACCGCGTCTTCGCGATCTGCTCCGACGGTGACCTTCAAGAGGGAATCAGTCACGAGGCCGCGTCGCTCGCCGGCCACCTCGGACTCGGACGCGTCATCTACGTCTACGACGACAACCACATCTCGATCGACGGACCAACCGAGCTTTCGTACTCCGACGACGTCCCGAAGCGCTTCGAGTCGTACGGATGGCACGTCGTCCAGCTCGGCGAGGTAGCAAACGACGTCGATGCGCTCGAAGCTGGGCTGCGCGACGCGATGGCTGAGGAGTCGCGACCGAGCCTGGTCGTGCTGCGTAGCCACATCGGGTGGCCGTCGCCGAAGTACACCGACTCAGAGTTCGCACATGGGAACCCATTGGGTGAGGACGAGAACGTCGCCATCAAGGAGATCCTCGGGCTGCCGACCGACCAGACCTTCTACGCTCCCGACGACGTCCTCGCCTTCTACCGCGAGGCCGGCCTGCGCGGCGGTGGCGCGCGCGCCGAATGGGAGCAACGGCGCGGCCAGCTGCGCACCCGCGACGCCGGCGCTGCTGACGACTTCGACGCCTGCCTCGAGTCACGCGGGCTGCGTGGTTGGGAAGCGAAGCTTCCGAGCTGGCCAGCGGGCGAAGAGGTCGCGACGCGCAGCGCGTGCTCCGAAGTGCTCTGCGCCGTCCTCGACGTGGTGCCCGGCATCGTCTCGGGCGGCGCTGACCTCACCGGCAACACCGGCACCGAGCTCAAGGGCGCGCCCGTGATCGCAGCGAAGGAGCTCGGCGGACGACAGCTCCACTGGGGCGTACGCGAGCACGCCATGGGCAGCGTGATGAACGGCATGGCGGTGAGCCACACGCTCCCCGTCGGCGGCACGTTCTTCGTGTTCTCCGACTACATGCGACCAACCGCGCGCCTCGCGGCGTTGTCGCGGTACAAGACCGCGTTCGTGTGGTCCCACGACTCCGTCGGCGTCGGCGAGGACGGCCCGACGCACCAGCCGATCGAGCACCTTGCGTCGCTGCGCGCGATGCCCGGATTGCGCGTCATCCGCCCTGCCGACGCGAACGAAGTGGCCCAGGCGTGGCGCATCCACTTCGATGGCGAAGGACCGACCGCGATCATCCTCACCCGCCAGAAGATCCCGGTGCTCGAGGGCACCGCCGAACGCGGCGCCGCGGGAGTGGCCGCGGGTGCGTACACACTCGTCGACGAGCAGGGCGATCTCGGCCTCGTCCTCGTCGCGTGTGGCTCTGAGGTCTCGCTCTGCGTCGACGCGCAGGAAGTGCTGGCGAAGGAGGGCATCGCGACGCGTGTCGTCTCCATGCCGTCCTGGGACCTCTTCGAGCAGCAGCCTGAGGACGCCCGCGCAAGCGTCCTACCGCCAGGGCTCCCGACCTTGGCCGTCGAGGCGGCTTCGCCGTTCGGCTGGGAGCGCTACGCCGATGATGTGATCGGCATCGACACCTTCGGGACCTCGGCGCCCGGTGCGGTCGCGCTGGAGCACTTTGGCTTCACTGTGGACAACGTCGTCGAGCGCGCTCGCGCGCTGCTGGGGCACTGAAGAAAGAGGACATCCCATGGCATCCCAGATCGCGGCGCTCAACCAGTTCGGACAGAGCCCGTGGTACGACAACCTCACCAGGTCGCTGCTGCTCGACGGCGGTCTTGCCAAGTTCTTCTCCGAAGACGACATCCGTGGCGTCACCTCGAACCCGACCATCTTCGAGAAGGCGATGGGGACGGGCGACGTGTACGACGAGGGGCTCGCGGCCTGCGCCGAGGATGGGCTCGGGATCGAGGACTCGTACTGGCGCCTGGTGACCGAAGACGTCGCGAGCGCAGCCGACCTCTTGCGCGGCGTCTACGACGAGACCGGCGGCGCCGACGGCTTCGTGTCGCTCGAGGTGTCCCCCGATCTCGCGCACGACACCGGTGGCACGTGCAGCCAGGCCAAGGAGCTCTTCGAGGATCTCGGTCGTCCCAACGTGATGATCAAGATCCCCGCGACCGAGGATGGGCTTCCCGCGATCACCGCCATGATCGCGGAAGGGATCAACGTGAACGTCACGCTGATCTTCGCGTTGGAACGACACGCGCAGGTCATCGATGCATATCTCACCGGCTTGGAACAGCTCGCCGAGAAGGGTGGCGACCTCGCGAAGGTGTCGTCGGTCGCGTCGTTCTTCGTGAGCCGCGTCGACACCGAGACCGACCGTCGACTTCCTGAAGGTCACGCGTTGCGTGGCAAGGCTGCCGTCGCCAACGCCAAGCTCGCGTACCAGCTCTTCACAGAGCAGTTCTCGGGTTCGCGTTGGGATGCACTCGCGGCGAAGGGTGCGCGCCTCCAGCGTCCGCTGTGGGCGTCGACCTCCACGAAGAACCCCAACTACCCCCCGACCCTCTACGTCGACGAGCTCATCGGCAAGGACACCGTGAACACCTTGGCGCAGGCGTCGATCGACGCGCTGCACGAAGGTCAGGCCACGTTGCGGGTCGACTCGGTCGAAGAAGACGTCGACGGAGCGAAGGCGACGCTCGACGCGCTCGCGGACGCCGGTGTCGACTTCGACGATGTGACGGCGACACTCGAGCGTGAAGGCGTCGCCTCCTTCTCCGCCAGCTTCCACGACGCGTTCAACACGCTCGAGAAGAAGCGCGCCGAAGTCTCATGACGGAGAGGGCAGTTGGGCGGGGGAGGCAGGCCTCCCCCGCCGGCCCCCTCCAACGCAACTCGCTTCACAGCAAGGCTGCTGCGAGGCGGCGAAGCCACCTCGCAGCGAACTCCTGGCTACACGCTCACGTCAGCGAGCGCGATGACCCCTCGCAGGTGCTCGGTGAAGTCGTCGAGCTTGCTGTGCGCGTTGAGGCCTGACGGGTTGGGCATGACGTAGACCGGTCGGCCACCGAGGGCCTCGGGTTGCTCGCCAGCGGTGGCCTTCTTGTCCTTCGCGGCGCGCCAGCCGGCCAACCCGACGAAGCAGACCACGCGCGGTTGGAGCCACTCCACGAGACGTTCGACACGCGCCATCCCTTCCACGTATTCCGCCTTCTTCAGCTCGTCGGCACCAACGGTCGCTCGCTTCACCAGGTCGGTCATCCCGACGGCGTGGTGCTGCAACGCATGACCCGGGTCCCGATCAGCGCTCACCAATCCCGCGGCGAGCGCGGCCGGCCAGAACCGGTTGCCCGGGCGCGCGAAGCCCACTCCAACGTCGGCGGCGTAGAGGCTGGGGTTCAACCCGCACACGAGCACGCGCATCTCTGGCCCGACGACATCGGGCAACGTGCGGCTCCGTGTCACCTGGACGTTGATCCACTCTTGTGTCGACTCCATGGCCCCGACCTCGAAGCCCGCACCCGTGAGCACGTCACGCAGCGGCTCGGGTTCCCACTCTGCGAAGAAGCGACCCGGGAAGTCGTCGCCCGGCAGCTCGCCTTCCGCGGCTGCGCCGCGCCGCATCGTGAAGCTCGCCGACGCCCCCACCGAGACCACCTGCTGGAGCTCCCGCAGCGCCCACGGAAGGTGATCGCGCCGAATGTGCAAGTAGCTGGCCAGAGCCCACGACCCGTCGATGCTGCCCCGCCGGAACGGCAACCTCTCGAGATCGGCTTGCACACACCACGCGTGCGGTGCGGCTTCGCGAGCGAGCTGCAGCATCGCGTGCGCCGCGTCGAGCGCGACCACGGGCCTTCCCAGATCACGGAGGTGAAGACCGGCACCGCATCCCGCGTCGATGCGCACCCGACCGCGTCCGACCGCGCGACCGAGCGCGCGGGCGCGCTCGGCGAATCGAGCGGGGCGACGGTCACGCCACTCTTTGGCTCGCTGCTCGTACACAGCGATGGTGCCGCGATCCATCGGTCGTATCATCGCCGAGGTGGAAGGGACGATCGAGGTGGTGCCCGACGTGCCACAGGCCTTCGCCGAGCTCCTCGCCCGGGAAGCACCCCAGTCCGTCGCGTTGTCGGGTGGTGACACGGCACGCCGCTGCTACGAGCTGCTCGCGACGACGAACGTCGATTGGTCGAGCGTCGACGTGTTCTTCGGAGACGAGCGGTGGGTTCCGGTTGACGGTCCGGGCTCGAACGAAGGGATGGCTCGAATCGCGTTCGTCGATCAGGTAGCGCCGAGGGCAGTGCACTCGATGCGCCATGCGGGCGACGGCCCGACCGCCGCGGCCGACGCTTACGACACGCTCGTGCGCGACTCCCGTCCCATCGACCTCATCCACCTCGGTCTCGGATCAGATGGACACACAGCGTCTCTCTTCCCTCGCGCTCCATCGCTCGAAGAAGCCGACTGGTTCGTTGTGGCCGCGGGCGACACGATGCATCCGCATCCTCGAGTCACGTTCACGTTCCCAGCGATCGCCCGCGCGCGCCTGGTGGTCTTCACGGTCGCAGGCGCAGAGAAGTCGGAGGCCTTCGCCCGGGTGAAGCGCGGCGACCCCGTGCCCGCGGCGCGGGTGCGAGCGGAACGAATCGTGTGGCTTGTCGACGATTCGGCCGCCGCAACCGCGTGAGGGCTCTAATCTCGGACCCATCATGTTGAGCCGTCAGGACGCGTTCGCGCTTGTGTCTGCGTCGGCGTCATCGCTCGCGCCTGAAGCAGCGCGGTTGCGCGACGACGCACACGGCGACCGCATCACGTTCTCGCCCAAGGTGTTCATCCCGCTCACGATGATGTGCCGCGATCGCTGCGGCTACTGCACGTTCGCCAAGCCGCCCGCGCGCCTCGCGGCGCCCTACCTGTCACTCGACGAGGTGCTCGCGATCGCGCGACATGGCGCAGCCCTCGGATGCCATGAAGCGCTGTTCACGCTCGGGGAAGCACCGGAGGATCGCTACCCCGTCGCCCGTGAGTGGCTCGATTCCCACGGCTACGAGTCGACGGTCGCCTACCTCGAGGCCGCCGCGCGCGCCGTGCTCGACGAGACCGGTCTCCTCCCCCATGCGAACGCCGGTGCGCTGTCGCGCGCCGAGTTCGAGCGACTGCGAGCCGTCAGCCCGTCCCAAGGGATGATGATCGAGACGCTCGCCGCGCGCTTGGGTGAACCGGGTGGTCCGCACCACGGCGCCCCCGACAAGACCCCCGAACGACGTCTCGCGACCCTCGAAGCCGCCGGAGAAGCACGTGTCCCCTTCACGACCGGGCTCCTCGTCGGCATCGGCGAGACGCGCGCCGAGCGCATCGACGCGCTGCTCGCCATCCGCGAGGCGCACGAACGCCACGGTCACGTGCAAGAGGTCATCATCCAGAACTTCCTGCCCAAGACCGACACCGCGATGCACCGCGCGCCGGCCTGCGAGCCCGAGGAGATGCTCTGGACCGTCGTCGCCGCGCGACTCGTGCTCGGTGCCGCGATGCACATCCAGGCACCACCGAACCTCGCCGACGACCTCGCGCCGCTGATTGCCGCGGGTATCGACGACTGGGGCGGCGTGTCACCGGTGACCCCGGATCACGTGAACCCCGAGCGTCCGTGGCCAGCGCTCGAGCTCCTCCGTGATGCCACCGAAGCTTGCGGCAAGGTGCTCGCGCCCCGCCTCACGATCTATCCGGAGTTCGTTGCCCAACCGGAGCGTTGGCTCCACGCCGACACCGCCACCGCGGTGATTCGCGTGTCCGACTCCGAAGGCCTCGCCCGCGCAGATGTGTGGCATGCCGGAAGTGACAGCGAGCCACCGGTGCTGCTCCCGCCGCCCACGCCGGCGCGCGCCGGCGGACCGGTCGGCGAAGTGCTCAACGGCGTGCTTGCCGGCGAGGAGGTCGGCGTCGACGAGATCGTCACCTTGCTCGGCGCGCACGGCAGCGAGGTCGCGCGAGTTGCTGAGGTCGCCGACCAGCTCCGGATCGACGCAGTAGGCGATGTCGTCACGTTCGTGCGCAACCGCAACATCAACTACACGAACGTGTGCACCTTCAAGTGCCGGTTCTGCGCGTTCTCCAAGGGTCCGCTCTCGCTCAACCTGCGCGGTGCGCCTTACCTCCTCGACCTCGAGGAGATGCAGCGCCGCGTCGTGGAAGCGGTCGATCACGGTGCCACCGAGGTGTGCTTGCAAGGCGGCATCCATCCCGACTTCGACGGCGACTACTACATCGAGGTTGCGCGCGCGGTGAAGCAAGCCGCGCCGAGCATCCACATGCATGGGTTCACCGCCTTGGAGGTCACCGAAGGAGCGCGCCGGCTCGGCGTGCCACTGAGCGACTACCTCCAAGACCTCAAGGACGCCGGCTTGGCCAGCCTTCCGGGGACGGCGGCCGAGATCCTCGATGACGAGGTCCGTGCGGTGATCTGCCCCGACAAGGTGACGACCGAGGAATGGCTCGAGGCGCATCGCATCGCACACTCAGTGGGCTTGCGCTCGAACGTGACGATCATGTTCGGGACCGTCGAACGACCTGTCCACGTCGCGCGGCACATGCTCCGTACCCGCGACCTCCAGAAGGAGACGGGCGGATTCACCGAGTTCGTCCCGCTGCCGTTCGTGCACATGGCCACGCCGATCTACCTCCAGAAGAAGGCGCGGCAGGGACCGACGTTCAGAGAGGTGCTGCTCATGCACTCGGTGGGTCGCATCGCCTATCACCGCTGGATCGACAACATCCAGGTGTCGTGGGTGAAGGTCGGCATGGGCGGCGCCCGCCAGGCACTGCGCGCCGGCTGCAACGACCTTGGCGGAACGTTGATGGACGAGAACATCTCGCGAGCTGCTGGTGCAAGCCACGGGCAAGAGATCGATGACTCCGATCTCGAAGCGATCGTCACGCCGCTCGGCCGACCGCTCGAGCAGCGCACCACGCTCTACGGACGTGCGCAGACGGTCGGGCGCCGGTTGCGAGAGCGAACGAGCATCCCGATCGCAGTCGCCGACGTCGCCAGCGTTCCCGCCTGATGACGGACGCCAAACCACTCGATGTCGTCGGCATCGGCAACGCGCTCCGAGTCGTGCTCAGCCATGAGAACGACTCGTTCCTGACCGAGCACGGCCTCGTGAAGGGGGGCATGTCGCTCGCAGACGCTGATCGCGCACACGCGCTGTACGACGCCATGGGACCGACCACTTCCGTCTCCGGCGGCTCCGCCGCGAACACGATGGTCGGGATCGCATCCTTCGGTGGCTCCGCTGCGTTCATCGGCCGCGTGCGCGACGACGAGCTCGGTGAGGTGTTCACCCATGACATCCGCGCCTCGGGCGTGCGGTTCGGCACCGCGCCGGCAACCGAGGGTCCCGCGACGGGTCGATGCCTCGTCGTCGTGACCCCAGATGCCGAGCGCACGCTCACGACGTTCCTCGGAGCCGCGGCGGAGATCGGGCCAGAGGACGTCGATGCCGAGCTCATCGCTTCGGCCGAGGTCACCTACCTCGAGGGCTACCTGTTCGACCAGCCCTCGGCGAAAGAAGCCTTCCGTTGTGCAGCCACCGCCGCACACGAGAGTGGCCGGCGCGTCGCGTTGACGCTCTCCGACTTCGGTTGCGTCGATCGTCACCGCGACGACTTCCTCACCTTGGTCGACCGCGAGGTCGACATCCTCTTCGCGAACGAAGCCGAGATCTGCGCGCTCTACGAGGTCAGCGACTTCGATGCCGCGCTTCAGCGCGTCAGCAAGCACTGCGAAGTTGCCGCGCTCACTCGCAGCGCCAGAGGCTCGATCGTCGTCAGCGGCGATGAGGTCCACGTGGCCGACGCACACCCGGTCGACGGCTCGGTCGTCGACACCACCGGAGCCGGTGATGCGTACGCCGCGGGCTTCTTGTTCGGGTTCACCCATGGTCACGACCTGGGACGTTGCGGACGGCTCGGCAGCCTCGCGGCGAGTGAGGTGATCGCACACCTTGGGCCGCGGCCGGAGACGTCGCTCAAGGACCTGGCCGCACCCGTTCTTCAGTGAAGCTCCCGCGCCACCGAACCGGCGATCCGGACCTCGACGCCGCCGTCGCCGCTCTCGTCGAGCAAGCGGAGACGGAACCTGCGAACCAGGATCTGGTCTTCGAGATGATCGCCTCGGCCATCCGGCTCGCGCGCGACCACACCGACCGCGGCGATCTCAAGATCACGAACGCGGCACTCAAGGAGATGCGCTCGACGTTCCGGGTCTTCGAGCCGTACCGGTCAGGGTTGAAGGTCGCGATGTTCGGCTCGGCACGCACCCAACCCGATGACCCGCTGTACGACCAGGCCCGGCGATTCGCGGCCGCGATCGCGGCACAAGATTGGATGGTGATCACCGGCGCCGGTCCCGGGATCATGGAAGCCGGCATCGAGGGTGCGGGTGCTGACCGCGCGTTCGGCGTGAGCATCCGCCTGCCGTTCGAATCGACGCCGAGCGGATTGGCCGATGATCCGAAGCTCGTCAGCTTCCGGTACTTCTTCACGCGCAAGCTCGCGTTCATCAAGGAGGCCGACGGCTTCGTGCTGCTGCCGGGCGGATTCGGCACCCTCGACGAAGCCTTTGAGCTGCTGACGTTGGTGCAGACCGGAAAGGCACAACCCGGACCGATCGTGCTGCTCGACGTGCCGGGCGGCACCTACTGGACCGACTGGCGAACGTTCGTTGAGCGCGAGCTCCTGGCTCGCGGCTACGTGAGCGACCACGACCTCGACATGGTGCTGATCACCGACGATGTCGACGTGGCCGTCGCCGAAGTCGTCGGCTTCTACTCGAACTACCACTCGCAACGATTCGTGGACGGGCGGTTGGTGCTGCGCATGCGCCGCGCGTTGGACGATGCCGCGCTCGCACGACTCAACGAGGAGTTCGCCGACATCCTGGCTCGAGGTGCGATCGAGCGCGTGGAGCCGTCGACCGCCGAAGTCGCTGACGACGACCACCTCGACCTCGAACGCCTGGCGCTGTGGTTCGACCGGTATGGATGGGCGCGGCTTCGGGTGCTCATCGACCGCATCAACGAGCTCGCGCCAGCCGACGCGACGACCGGTCAGTCCTCGGGAGCCTGACCTAGCGCGCGCAGCGCGCGTTCGACGGCGCGACGCGCTTGTTGAAGACGCCGCTCTTCCGCCACCGCGTCTTGGTCGCCGTCCTCGGCAGCCTCACGTAAGCACTCGTAGACGAGCTCGCGGAGCCGCTCCTCGACTTGCTGGAGCGTCGCGACGAGGTCGCTCGTGTCGCGCGTCATGACGCGATCCTCGCGTCCTCACGAGGAGCAAGTGGGAGCCGACCCGCTGCAAGCTTGTTGGTCGGATCGAACGCAGTCTTCACGCGGGCCATCAGCGCCGCGTTCGGGAGCTCAACGCCGAATCCATCGAGACCCGGTGCGCCTTCCTCGCGCAGGAGCCAGCCACCGTGTTGCGTAACGGCTTGTCGCGCGTCCGCGAGCGTCGACTCCTCGTCGCACGCCACGTGGAGAGTGCCGACCCCCGCTTCAGCAATCCAGCGCGCGCCGACGATCGCGTCGAGCGATCGCCCGACCGCGATCACATCAGCTGGCGCCACCGACGCGCGACCGCGATGCGCACCGACCGGAACCGGTGGCGGACCTTCCTGTGCTTCGAGGCCAAGCGTCGCAATCTGGCTGACGACATCGTCGGGATGCCCCTCCGACAAGACCGAGGTGCGCGCGCCGTCCCAGAGAACCGCGGACGCACGGAAGCTCCTCGCCAGCACGGTGGCTGGATCGTCTGATGTGTGCCCCCATTGCGCGTGCATCGGTCGAGGTTGACACCGCAGAACGACACGCGTGAGCACTCCGAGCGTCCCGAACGAGCCAACCAGCAGTCGCGGCATGTCGTAGCCGGTCACGTTCTTGACCGTCGGCCCTCCCCCTCGCACCAGCTCGCCGGCGGCGGTGGCGAACCGGACCTCGAGCACGCGGTCCCGCAACGGCCCGTAGCGGAGCCGGCGCAACCCGGACAGCCCGCACGCGAGCGTGCCGCCGATCGTGGCGGTTGCGTCACGAGGATCGAGCACGCACTCCTGGTTCGCTTCGCTGAGGATCCCGGAGAGCTCTTCCACGGTCGTTCCTGCACCGACCGTCACGGTGAGCTCGGCGGGGTCGTACATCACAACTCCGACTGGCGCGCGGACCTCGACGCCCGCGGGCGGTGGACCGCCGACCTCGCGGTGCGTGCCCGTACCGACCGGCGCGACCGCGTCGGCCGCGCCCACCTGCGCTGCGACTGCCCGTTCGGCATCGAGCAGGTCAGCCTCGCGAGGGTCCCGCTCGAGAGGGCTCACACCCACGCTCCCTCGGGGATCCGCGCGAGCTCGCCGCATCGACTGCCCTGGGGCAAGACCTTGTCGGGATTTGCACGACCCGACGGATCGAACGCGTCGCGCAGTCGCGCTTGCGCGTCGAGGTCCGCCGGTTCGAACACCAACGGCATGGCGTCGCGCTTCTCCAGCCCGATCCCGTGCTCCCCCGACAGCACACCGCCCGCGGCTACACAGGCCTGGAGGATCGCGTCACCGGCGGCGTGCACTCGCGCCCAGATCCCGGGTTCGCGCCCGTCGAAGACGATGAGCGGATGAAGGTTGCCGTCACCGGCATGGAAGACGTTCATCATCGTGAGGCGTTGCTCACTCGCGATCGCGTACACCTGGCGCAGCACATCGACCAATCGCGTGCGCGGCACCACCGCGTCATGGAGGTAGTAGTCCGGCGCAATGCGGGCGATCGCCCCGAACGCCGACTTGCGACCCTTCCACAGCAGCGCGCGTTCGGCTTCGTCCGCGGCCACCCGAACCGTGCGAGCGCCGTGACTCGACCCGACGGCGCGCACCCGCTCAACCTGCGCCTCGACTCCGTGCTCCAGCCCGTCCAGCTCGATCAGGAGCACCGCGGCTGCGTCGCGCGGGTAGCCAGCGCCCACGAAGTCCTCGACCGCGCGGGTGATCTCGGCATCCATCATCTCGAGCGCGGCAGGCACGATCCCAGCGGCGATGACCCCGCTGACCGTCGCCGCCGCGTCGTCGATCGACGTGAAGTCGAGGAGCAGGGTGCGGATCTCGGGCGGGTTCGCGGTGAGCCGCACTGCGATTCGGGTGGCAAGGCCCATGGTGCCTTCGCTTCCGACGAAGCAACCCCGGAGGTCGTATCCGGGTTGATCCGGCGTCACACCGCCGAGCATCGCGACCGACCCGTCGGCCAGGACCACGTCGACCGCGAGGACGTGCGCGGCGGTGACGCCGTAGGCGAGGCAATGCGGTCCACCCGCGTTCGTGGCGATGTTGCCGCCGATCGTGCACGCCTGCTGCGACGAAGGATCCGGTGCGTAGTGCAGTCCGAGGTGGCGCACCGCTCGGGACAGGTCGAGGTTGAGCACTCCGGGCTCGACCCATGCCAACCGTTGCTGCTCGTCGACCTCGAGCACCCGGTTCAGGTGCGTGGTGACGATGACCACGGGACGCCCGACGGGTGTCGCACCCCCCGCCAGCCCGGTGCCACTGCCTCGCGCGACGAACGGACGGTCGTGACGGGCCGCGACCTGCACCGCGGCGACGACGTGCTCGGCGGTCGCGGGAAAGCACACGGCAGATGCCTCGCCGACATCGACACCGGCATCGCGACCGTAGAGGTGGAGCTCGAGCGGTTCGGCTCGCACTCGGTCGGAACCGAGCGCAGCCCGGAGGTCGGCGAGCAGCGCGCGATCCATGTCTATGTCCGAAGCCTACTGATCGCGCGAATACGCTCCACGTGAGCAACGTACAAGGAGGAAGCGATGGCGGGTCCGACCCGCGAATGGGTGACGTTCGACGACCCGAAGGAAGACGGACGTCGTTGGAACGTCGACATCACCTTCCTCTTGTCGTCCTGGACGTGCATCTTCGGGTGCGGATGCGAGGGAGTGCTCACCGAGCGCGCTCCTGAGATGGTGCAGGGGTGCTGCTCGTACGGCGCGCACTTCTCGGATCGCAAGGATCGCGACCATGTGGTGCGCGCGGCGAAGAAGCTCACCGACGACGAGTGGCAGTTCGCCGAGGCCGGCCGCAAGAAGGGCATCTACGCCAAGTGCGGGAAAGACGAGGACGGCAAGCAAGAGTGGCGCACGCGTCTCGTCGACGATGCGTGCATCTTCTTGAATCGCCCCGGCTTCCCCGCCGGCGCCGGCTGCGCGTTGCACTTGCACACGATGAATCGCGGCAAGCACCACAGCGAGATGAAGCCGGAGGTGTGCTGGCAGCTCCCGCTCCGTCGGATCGACGAGGAGCAGGAGGACGGCACCGTGGTGTCGACGCTCACCGAGTTCGCGCGTGAAGGTTGGGGCGAGGGTGGCGACGACTTCGCGTGGTGGTGCACCGAGGCCGCAGAGGCCTTCACCGGCAACGAACCCGTCTACAAGAGCCTGGGCGTCGAGCTCCGCAAGATGATGGGCAACAGGCTCTACACGCAGGTGGTCGACTACCTCGAGCACCGTGTGTCGAGCCGCAACGGCGTCGTCCGCCATCCCGCACAGACGAAGGTCACGATCGGACCGGCCCGGCGATCAAGCCGCGTCTGAGTCACAAGCACCGATCAGAGGTAGAGCCCGGTCTGTCCTTCGCTGCGAACCGACGCCACCGCGTGCACGTCGCGCTCGCGCAGAATCAAGTACTCGTCGGCACGAATCTCGACTTCGTACCCGCTGTCGGGAGCGAAGAGGACTTGGTCGCCTTCTTCTACGTTGCGCACGGTCGGGCCGACAGCAACCACGGCCGCCCAGACGAGCCGACGGTCGACGTTCGCGGTGGCCGGAATGAGGATGCCCGATCGCGACTTGCGCTCCCCGATCTCGTCGGATGGACGCACCAAGATGCGATCCGCGGTCATGCGGATGGACTGCTTGACGTCGTCGTCGTGAGGCTGTGCCATGGCAGAGAGGTTAGGTGACGGCCAAGCACGAACTTGTGCCACGAGATTTCAGGCTTCGTGGGTGATGCGGTGGCTCGGGTACATTTCCTCGGTCCCACTCCTGGAGCACGCGTGTCCGACTTCGTCGCACCGTCACCACCTCTGACCGTTGCTCGCTCCCGCGCGCGACGGCTTCGCCACACCCTGGGCACCTATCTCAGGTTGACGAAGCCGCGCGTGATCGAGCTCCTTCTGGTGACGACCGTGCCGGCGATGGTGCTCGCCGACAACGGCCTGCCAGGGCTGGATCTGATCGCCGCGGTGCTCGTGGGTGGTGCATGCGCCGCGGGCGGTGCCAACACCATCAACTGCTGGATCGAGCGAGACCGCGATCAGCTCATGCAGCGCACGCGCGATCGCCCGCTGCCAGCACGCGAGATCCCGCCCGTGCATGCACTGGTGTTCGGCATCATCCTCGAGGTCGTCGCGTTCGCGCTTCTGTGGGCCACGGCGGGGCTCCTTGCCGCGGCACTGGCGATCAGCGCAACCCTCTTCTATGTGTTCGTGTACACGATCTGGTTGAAGCCCCGCAGCGTCCAGAACATCGTGATCGGCGGCGCGGCGGGCGCAGTGCCGGTGCTGGTCGGGTGGGCCGCGGTGACTGGCGAGGTGGGAGCGCCAGCCTGGCTCCTGTTCGGGGTGATCTTCCTCTGGACACCACCGCACTTCTGGGCGTTGGCCATGCGCTACGACGAGGACTACGCCGCGGCTGGCATCCCCATGCTCCCCGTGGTTCGAGGTCGGGCCGCGGCGACCAGGCAGATCGTCGTCTACAGCGTGGCCGTCGTGTTGCTGAGCCTCGCGCTCCCGCTCGTGGGAAAGAGCGGCACGTTCTATCTCGTCGTCGCCGCAGTCCTGGGCGTCGCGTTGATCGTCGAATCAATCCGACTCGCGCGCGATGCTGGCGCCGAACGCGCCATCCGGATGTTCCTGTTCTCGAACACGTACCTTGCCTTGCTGTTCGCCGCCGTTGCCGTCGACACCTTCGTCCGCACCGCCTGACGCGGGCCGCCGCGGGCTGCTCATCGTCGTTGCGGCGGTTGTCGTCGTCTTCGTCGCCGGCGCGGTGGTCTTGGTCGCAGCGGATAGTCAGCCCACGCAGGACCGCAGCTGTCCCGTACGCGTGCAAGGTGGCACCGAACCGCTCGCGGTGGGCTCGACGGCACCCAAGTTCGCGCTCCCCGCACTCGTCGCCGGCTGCTTCGCCTCCGACGACGTCGTTGGGCGCCCGATGATCGTGAACTTCTGGGCGTCGTGGTGCGAGCCCTGTCGCACGGAGTTCCCACTCCTTGCCGATGCCCACGAGCGCTATGGCGACGACCTCGAGATCGTCGGCGTGCTGTTCAGGGACATCACGAGCGACGCGCGGCGATTCGCTGAGGAGCGAGACGTCGAGTGGGCTTTGGTCGACGACGACGACGCGTTGGTGGCGCAGGCGTTCGGCGTGCGGTCACTGCCCGAGACCTTCTTCGTCGCGGCAGACGGCACCGTCGTCGGTCACATCTTCGGCTTTACGACCGAGCGTGGGCTCGAACGCGAGGTCAAGCGGCTGCTGCGCGCCTGACGATCGCTCGCCTATTCCTCCCAGCGGAAGAAGCGCGCGGCGAGGGCCGGCGCGACCACCGCCCACGCGAGCAGCACGCCGGCGTGATCCCACGGGATGCTTGCGCCCCGCAGTGCGGCGCGAACGCTCTCGGCCAACGCAGCAGCGGGCAACGCGTGCGCGATCACCTCGAGGAACTCCGGGAGCCGTGCCAGCGGGTACGCCATGCCCCCGAGGAAGAGCAGCACGAGGAAGAGTGCGTTCGCGACGGCCAGGTTCGCTTCGGCCCGCAACGTGCCCGCGAGCAGAAGCCCTACGCCCGCGAACGCGATCGTCCCGACGAGGAGCCACACGAGCGCGAGCCCGGCGCCCTGTTCGAGCTTCCATCCCAGGGCGAGCCCCGTACCGATGATCGCCACTGCCTGCACGACTTCGATCAACACGACGTCGAGGGTCTTGGCGGCAAGGAGGCCGCCGCGCGACAGCGGAGTGGAACCCAGCCGTTTGAGCACTCCGTAGCGACGTTCGAAACCAGTCGCGATGCCGAGACTGACCATTGCCGTCGACATCACGGCGAGCGCGAGCACTCCCGGCACGAGGAAGTCGACCGGCCGCCGCAGCGTGGTGTTCAGCGCGTCGACCTCGGAGAAGAACACCAGGATGCCAATCGGGACGAGGAACGAGATGAGCAAGCTCTCGGCGCGACGCAACGAGAGCAGCGCTTCGACTCGTGCCTGCGCGAGCACGGCGGTGGCCCTCATGCTTGGCCTTCGCTCGTGACGCGGAGGAACACCTCCTCGAGCGTGCTCCGTCCGGCGCGCAGCTGCGAGAGCTGGATGTCGCGGTCGCGCAGGAAGACGGCTAGGTCCGCGACGAGTGCCGGTGACGGTGACGCGGCGATCACGTACTGACCCGGAGTTGGTTCCGACACCTTGTTCGTCTCGAGGCTGAGCGCGTGGGCGAGATCTGCACACGCCAAGCCGGGCGGGGCGGAAAACCGCACGTCTTGCCCCGTTGAGCCGTTCGTCAGCTCGGTCGGGGTGCCCGCGGCGACGATCCGGCCGCGGTCGATGATGGCGAGGTGGTCGCACAGCTGCTCGGCTTCGTCCATGGCGTGCGTCGTCAGCATCACCGTCGTGCCGGCGTCCCGCAGGTCGCGCACGAGCTGCCAGGTCGCGGCACGGGCGTGCGGATCCATGCCCGCGGTGGGCTCGTCGAGGAAGAGCAGGCTCGGCTGCCCCACTAGCGCGAGCGCGAGCGCCAACCGCTGCTGCTGACCACCTGAGAGGCGCCGCACGAGCGTGTGACGGGCACCGTCGAGCCCGACGAGGTCGAGCAGCTCATCGGGGTCGCGGGGCTGCTCGTAGAACGCGGCGAACGTGCGGAGCACCTCGCGCGGCCGCAGGCCCGGGTACAGACCGCCGTCCTGGAGCATGACCCCGATGCGGGGCCGCAGACGCGCGCCGTCGGCGATGGGGTCGAGCCCGAGGACACGCACCGACCCTCGATCCGCTCGGCGGTACCCCTCGAGGACTTCGACCGTGGTGGTCTTGCCCGCACCGTTCGGTCCGAGGAGACCGAACACCTCGCCCGCCTCGACCGTGAGCGACAGGCCGTCGACGGCGCGGGTGTCGCCGTAGTGCTTCTCGAGATCGGCGACCTCGATTGCGGGTGCCGCCGATGTCATGGGCGGGCGAGCCTATCGGAGCGTTGTTGAAAGCCCCGATCCCGTCGGCACCTTCGCGGTGTCAGCGGTCGCGCCACGCGACGAACGCCGCGAGCTCTTCGAGGCCGATTCGAGCGTCGGTGCTGATCGGCGCGTCGGTGAGCGCGGTGAGCGCTTGGTCCACGAGCTGTTCGATCGCCCGCTCGACCTCGTCATACGCACCGCACTCGACCAAGAAGTGCTGTAGCGCGCTCACTTCGGCGTCACCCAGATCTGGGCGACCCAACAGTGTGAGCAGCTGGGCTCCTTCCGCGTCGGCGCGCCGCGCCGCGAACGCAACGAGCGGCGTGAGCTTCCCTTCGCGCAGGTCGTCACCGACGGGCTTGCCGGTCACCGACGCATCCCCGAAGGCTCCGAGCAGGTCGTCCCGCAGCTGGAACGCCTCCCCTAGCGGCAATCCGACGGCGCTGAGCGGCTCGGCAAGGTCGTCGAGCCGGCCTGCGAGCGCCGCACCTAGGTGCAGCGGCCGCTCGACGGTGTACTTGCCGGACTTGTAGCGCGCGATGCGCGACGCCTGGGTTGCGTCGCTGCTCGCGCTCGCGGTGCCCACCAGGTCGAGGTACTGCCCGACGCACAGCTCCACCCGCAGCTCGTCGAACACGTGCTGCGCGACGGAGGGCGCCCCACGGAACAGCATCTCGGAGTACACGAACGCGAAGTCACCCACGAGGATGGCCGCGCCCTCCCCGAAGCGACGCCCGTCGCCCCGCCACCCTTTCGCGCCGTGGCGACCGATGAAGTGCTCGTGGATCGCCTCGTTCCCGCGGCGACGCTTCGAGCCATCCATGACGTCGTCGTGCACGAGCGCAAATGTGTGGAGGAGCTCCAGCGCAGCACCGGCATCGACGACGAGCGCGTCTTCGGGAGATCCGCCAGCGCCCACGTAAGCCCAATGACAGAACGCTGGGCGCAGTCGCTTGCCCCCTGCGAGCACGAGATCACGCAGGCGAACTAGCGGCTCGGCAAGGTCGACATCGACGTCACGCCAGCGTGCGATCTCGCGGTCGAGGAGATCGATGACGCGCGTCTCAGCGCGAGCACCGATCTCCGAAAGACTGGCGGGAACACGTGCCGAAGGCCGCGTCACCACCGTGTGGGCCGGTTGCATCGTGTGATCGTACGCCCGGGCAGTGCTCCAACTCTCAGCCGGTACGCTCGCCCGTGTGGCCATCTTCCTCTCTACGGAGTGGCTGCAACAGCTGGACGAGGCGGCCCGCGCGTCTGATTCGTTGCACGCGCTCGGAGCGGTCGACCCGTTCGTCATCGAACAGCGCGTCCAAGGCGGTCCCGATGGCGACGTGGCGTACCACTTCGTGTTCGGCGCCGAGGGCACCAGGGTGGCTCCCGGCCCCGCCGATCAACCTGACCTCACCGTCACCGCTGACTACGAGACCGCGGTTGCGCTCCACGCGGGCGAGCTGAATGCGCAGCAGGCACTGGGCTCTGGCGGACTCAGGCTCTCGGGCGCTCCGAACGACGTGCTCCGCCGAGCCGATGCGCTTCGCAACCTCGACGACGTGTTCGCGGCGGTGCGGGCCTCGACCACGCTGAGCTGACCGAAGCCCACCACTACGATCGTCCACATGGCTGCAATCACCGAGGCTGACTTCCGCGCCGAAGCGCGCGCCTTCCTGGATGCCAATGCAGACAAACGCGTCGAGCGCAAGTTCCAGTGGGGCGAAGGCTCTGACCGCGTAGGGCTCCTGGAAGAGAAGACTGCCGAAGAAGAAGCCGTCGAAGTCGCCGCCGCGAAGGCTTGGAAGGCGAAGGAGTTCGACGCCGGCTTCGGGTGGATCTCCGGTCCGGCAGAGTACGGCGGACGCGAGCTCACGCGTGAGTACGAGCGCGCCTACCGGGAAGAGACCGCTGGGTACGACATCCCGTCACAGGGAGCCTTCGTCATCGGGCTCGGGATGGTGGCGCCCACGATCCTGGCCCACGCGATCCCCGAGGTGAAGGAGAAGTACCTCCGCGCGCTGTACCGCGGTGACCTGATCGGGTGTCAGCTCTTCTCGGAGCCCATCGCCGGGTCCGACCTCGCCGGCATCCAGACGAAGGCCGTGCGGGACGGCGACGAGTGGGTGGTGACCGGTCAGAAGGTCTGGACGTCAGGCGCGCAGTTCAGCGACATCGGCGAAGTCATCACTCGCACCTCACCCGACAAGCCGAAGCACAAGGGCCTGACGATGTTCGTCGTGGACATGAAGGCACTGGGCGTCGAGGTGCGGCCGTTGCGTCAGATGACGGGTGGTGCGTCGTTCAACGAGGTCTTCTTCGAAGAGGTGCGCATTCCCGACTCGCATCGACTCGGTGACGTCGACGAAGGCTGGGGCGTTGCCCTCACCACGTTGATGAACGAGCGCGCCGCGATCGGCGGGGGTGGATCGAGTGGTGTCGGTGACTACAACTTCACGCGGTTCAAGGAGATGGCCCGCCACTTCGGCGTCGACGACGACCCGAACATCCGTCAGCGCATTGCTTCGATCTACATCAACGGGCACGTCGCTCGCGCGACTGCAGTGCGGTCCATGGCGAAGGTGCGCGCCGGTCAGGCGCCGGGACCGGAGATGTCGATCGGCAAGCTGTCGATGACCAAGAACATGCAGCTGATGGCGCAGACCGCGGCGGAGATCCTCGGTCCTCGGCTCGCCGCCGACACCGGTGAGTGGGGCACCTTCGCGTGGGCCGAGATGGTGCTCGGCGTGCCCGGCGGACGAGTCGCCGGCGGCACCGACGAGATCATGCGCAACATCATCGGCGAGCGCGTGCTCGGGCTCCCCAAGGAGCCCAGGGTCGAGCAGTAGCTCGCCGTGCTCCCATTCGAGCGGTTGCGCGCGCTCGCCCGCTCGGGCGGCGATGACACGAGCTTCGTCGTCGATGCAGCCGACTGCCTCGCCGAGTTCCAGCACGACCCCACGCAGCTCGTCACCGTGTGCCGGCGCTTGCTCGCCCACCACGTCGAGTGCGGCCCGCTGTGGTGGCTGTGCGCACATGTGGTCGCGGCCGCGGACCCGGCGACGGGTGCGCGTGAGGCGGTGCGTCGACTCGAAGGTGATCGCACGGCGACTCGACTCGGATCGCTTCTCCCCTTCCCACACGACGATCCGATCGCGGTGCTCGGATGGCCCGAGATCGCGGGTGACGCGCTGCTCGACCGCCCCGACCTCGACGTCGTCGCCGTGCGACCGCGCGCGAGCGACCCATCGATGGTGGCGCGCCTGCGTCGCAACGAGCACACCATCCGGGTGATCGACGAGCACGAGCTCTCCGCGCTCGCGCCCACCCATCTCCTGCTCGAATCGTCGGCCGCGGGCCCGACGCACGCGCTCCTGCCGCCAGGGGCCGCCGACCTCCTGTGGGCACTCCCAGACTCGTCGGCGTGCTGGCTCGTGCTCGGCGTCGGCCGTCTTCTCCCCGCCCGCCTCTACGAGGTACTGCGCGATGAGGCCCTGCGCAACGACCTCGACGTCGTAGAGATGGAGGTCAACGAGTTTCAACAGGTCGCCGGCCCCGCCGGGCTCGAAGCCCCTGATCGCCTCATCCACCGAGTCGACTGCCCCGTCGCCCCGGAGCTCCTCCGCCTCTAGGTCCGCGGTCGGAGCGAGCGCCGCCGGTACCGTCGATCGCGATGAGCGACGCGCCACCGCCGGTCGACACCGACCTCTCGACGACCTGCCTGAACTGCGGTGCGCAGATGCAACCGGAGCATGCCCACTATCGCTGCCTGGAGTGTGGCTGGCGAGACTCCTGCTGCGACGGCCCCTACTGACGTGACCGCCGCGTTCTCGGCACGTTGAGTGGCTCTCTAGGTCTCTCAACGTGCCGAGAAACCGAGCGCGCTAGGCCTCGAGCGCGAGCGTTGGGCCGTCGTCCTGGTCGTCGATGAGCTCGAGCTGGTAGCCGCGCAGCTCGTCGACCTTCCGCAACGGCTTCTCCAGCGCGCGCGTGCGCGTGGTGACGAGCACCTCGTACTCCTTGCCCGCCGCGTCGATGCGCGCACCGACCTTCGCCATCTGCTCCTTGAACTTGCCCCACTGCTGGGTGAACTGACCGAGCAACGCGAGGATCTCGTCGGATGTGCGCGCGAGCTGGAAGTTCTCCACCATCTGGCGGATGAGGGCGAGCACGACGAAGAGTGTGAGCGGTGAGCAGAAGACGACCTGCTGGCGGACGGCCTCGCTGAGGATCGACTCGTCCTGCTCGTGGATGAACCCATAGAGCTGCTCGTTCGGAACGAACAGCAGCACGAAGTCCACCGTGCCGCCGGCGGGGTCGACGTAGTCGCGCGTGCTCAGCTCGCGGACCCGTGCCCGCACGTCACGCAGGAACGAGTCGCGGTGGCGCTTGCGATCGAGGTCGGACTGCGCCTCGCAGAAGCGAACGTAGTTGTCGAACGGGAACTTCACGTCCATGTAGAGCAGCAGATCGTTCGGAAGCATGAACGTGAAGTCGGGAACACCGCGCGCACCTTCGATCGCGCGCTGCTTCCGGTAGTTCACGTTCTCGACGAAGCCCGCGAGCCGCAGCACGTCTTCGGCCATGCGCTCGCCCCACTGACCGCGCGCCTTCTGACTCGACAGCGCCTCGCGCAGGCTCTGCGTGGTCTGGAGCAGCGACGCCATGCCTTCGTGCTGGAGCGAGAGCTGCTCGGACAGTTCGCCGAACTTGCGCTCCCGGTCGAGCTCGAGCGACTGCATCAGCGAGCTCACGCCGTCGAGCTTCACGTTCATGTCGTCGAGCTGGCGGTCGATCATCGCCTTCTTGTTGTCGAGCACGTCGCCGGTGCGCGCACGCTCAGATTCGAACGTCGCCCGGTTCTGTGCCACCAACGCCTCGACCGCGCGCTGGAGCTCAACCCCGGCGGTCTCACGGGCGCCCCGGCGCCCGTTCACAATCGCCACAGCAGCCCCAGCGGCCACAGCCGCTCCGATCACGATCCCCACGATGATCTCCATGCCCCGATGGTCGCATCAGGGTGAGACAGTCCCCGGGACCCCCTCTGACCTGGGATTTCACGGGGGAGGCAGGCCTCCCCCGTGTGCCCCCTCCGGCGCGACTTGCGACGCCGCAAGGCTGTTGAGGACCGGCAAGGCCGGCCCTCGGCGAACCAGTGGCTTCCACGACTCGACGGAGCTCTCGGCTCGCCCCGGCGTGGCTGTGCCGCCCCGGAACCTCAGCGGTGAGGCACGGGTCGCGCCGGGAGGGGCGGACGGGGAGGGCCCGCCCTCCCCGTCATGAGTCGGCGAGTGCGTACTCGAAGCCGCCACGGGTGCCGATGTAGATACGGCCCTTCCAGACGGCGGGAGTGGCCTCGATGCAGCTGCCGAGCGGCACCTGCCAGATCTCGGGCGGATCGATGAGCGTGTTGGTCCCGATGTCGTAGGCGTGGACCACGCCAGCGCAGTCCCCGATGATGAGCTTCCCGTCGACGACCGCGGGCGACGCCATCAGCGGCGACGGCAGCTTCTTCTCCCACCGGATCAGCCCGGTGGCGCGATCGACGCCGATGAGCCGGCCGGAGTACGTGGTGAAGATCACGACATCGCCGTAGATCGCGGGCGTGCCCCACACACCCGACTTCGCTTCGTTGTTGTCGAACTGCGACCACACGAGCGGCGCGTCGGGGACGGTCGGGTTCAGCTTCCACATCTGCCCCACCGCGCGTCCTTGCGCGCTGTGGCGCTCCCACTCGGTGCCGCCGTACAGGAACCCGGACTCGTCGATGGTGATCGTGGCGTCGGTGTCGTCGCCCGTCCAGTAGCGGAAGCTTCGGACGGGTGGACCAGCACCCGTGAGCAGGCCACTGATGTCCCAACCCTGCACCAGCCCACCTGAGTTCGAGAACCACAGCGTGTTGCCGGAGATCGTCACCGACGCTTCGATCGACACCTGCCCGCCCACGTTCGCGAGGAGCTCGTCGTCCCAGCCGGGCGTGTTGAACACCAGCTGCGGCGCCACGGTGACGAGACCGTCGGCACCCGTCGCACGGTTGAGCTTCACGATGTGCAGCTGGCTGTTCTCGCCGCCTTCGAACAGGTAGTCGTTGAGCACGAGTGGACTGCCGTCCCAGTCGTCGTTCCACATCGTGGGTGACACGTCCTTGGCGTGCAGCTTCCAGAGCTCGGTGGGCTGCGGACGGTCGAACGCGATCGCTCGCAGGTAGTTGTCGCGTGAGCCGATGTAGACGATCGGGAACCCGTCGGGATCGATGGTGGGCGACCCCTTGATGATGTCGCCGGTCGGGAACGGCGGGATGATGTCCTGCCCGGTGGTGGCGTCCACGAAGTGCACCGCCCGGTCGTACGCGCCGAACACCACCCACGTGCGCCCATCACGCTCGAAGACTGCGGGCTGGCCGGTCCACCCGTTGCCACACCAGTTGGTGGTCTCGTTGCCGTCCGAGGAGATCGAGCACATCGCGCCGCCGGGGTACTGCCACACGACCTTCGGTGCAACGGGCACGGGCCCGAGCCCGTAGTAGTTGCGGGTCGGGTTGCCACGGAACGTCAGCAGCCCCTGAACGGTGGCCTTGTAGTACGGCTGGAACGCTGATTCGGGATCGACCCAGCCCGTGTACGGCGGCTTCGTAGTCGTGGTGGTGGGCGGGATCGTCGTCGTGGTGGGCCCCGTCGACGCCCGCTTCTTGGGCTCGTCACCACCGGTGACGGCAAGCGCGCCGACACCAACGCCGGCGACCACGACCATGGCGACCACGCCCAGCCCGATGAAGCGGCGACGCCGCCGGCGACGTTCGGCGCGACGTTCGGCGCGACGCGTCGACCTTGCGTTCGCCTCGTGCCCCGCGGCCACGAGTAGAGCCTAGCGAAGACCTAGAACGAACCGCCGTCGACCGCGATGTTCTGGTCGGTCATGTAGCGGGCCGCGTCCGACACGACGAAGCACACGACGTCGGCCACCTCTTCAGGAGTGCACACGTGTCCGAACGCCGAGCGGGTGTCGAGCTCGTGGATGTCGTCGACCCCCGACGTCGCGCGGGCCAAGCGCCGACCCATCTCGGTGTCGACAAGACCAGGCGCGACCACGTTGACGTGGATCCCGTTTCCACGCTCTTCCTTCGCGAGCGTGCGGGCCAGCGCCTCGAGCGCGGCCTTACCCATGTTGTACGGCGCTGAGTTGGGTCCCCAGTAGGTCGTGGCGATGCTCGAGATCATCACGATGTCGCCGCGCGGCTGCGTGCGCATGCTCGGGATGACGAGCTTGCTCACCATGAACGCAGCGAAGGCGTGCACTCGCCACAGCCGGTCGATCTCTTCAGGATCGGTATCGACCACCGCCTGACCGCGGCTGGCGATGCCCGCGCTGTGCACGAACAGGTCAATGTGCCCAAAGTCGGCAAGCGCAGACTCCACGAGTCGTTCGCAGTCGGCCCACTGGTCGACCGAAGCTTGGTACCCCTCGCCGCGCCGGCCAGTGGCGCGGATGGCCTCCAGCGCCGCGGCGGCGCTCTCCTCGTCCCGCCGGTACGCGATCGCCACGTCGGCGCCCTCGCGCGCCAACGCGGCCGAGATCGCCGCGCCGATGCCGCGGTTGCCGCCCGTGACGAGCGCGACCCTGCCTTCCAGTCCCATCTGATCCCTCTCTACTTCCGCTGTCCGGCGACTCGCTCGGCGCGGGTCACCAGTTCCGGGCGACCAAGCCGCTCGGCCCAGGCCGGAAGGTCATCGCCGGGCCCCGTCCACCGCCACTCCTCTGGCGTCCCCACGTTGCCATCGGTGCGCAGCGTCGCGAGCGTGAGGAACAGTCGCGCGTCATCGCGTTGCTCGGCCAGAGTGGCACCGAGTCGAGCGGCGCCGCGCACCTCTACGTCCCAGGTCGCCGGGTCGGCCGGGATGTCGTCAACGTGCGCGTACCGCGACAGCACGGCAGCTGCAGACTTCGCGCCCCAGCCCGGCAGCCCGGGGAACCCGTCCGCGCTGTCGCCGACCAACGCGAGCCAGTCGGGGATCGACCGAGGCGCGACGCCGTACTTCTCCTTCACGGCGGCTTCGTCGAGCACGACGTTCTTGCGGCGGTCGAACATCACGACGCGCGGGTCCTCGACGCACTGCGCGAGGTCCTTGTCTGGCGTACAGATGAGGACGCGTTCGACGCGCGAATCGGCGGCGGCCACAGACGCTGCCGATGCCAGTGCGTCGTCGGCCTCGAGCTCGACCTCGGCCCACACCGTGACTCCCAGTGCTCCCAACGCGTCTTCGAGGAGTGGGAACTGCGCGAAGAGCACGGGATCGATGCCGGCACCGGTCTTGTAGCCGTCGTACAGGTCATTGCGGAACGACTCGACGATGTGATCGGTCGCCACGCCGATGTGCGTCGCGCCACCTTCGAGGAGCTCGAGCAGCGACGTGACGACGCCGCGCACGGCACCCACGTCGACGCCATCAGGGTCGTAGTGCTCAGGGAGCGCGTAGTAGAAGCGGAACAGCTCATAGGTCCCGTCAATCAGATGCACCTGCATCATGCGCTCGCTCTCTGTGAGGCGGGATGCCCGCCTCGCGGGCGTTCGCTCACTGGCGAGCTCCCTGTGCTCTCTTGCGTTCGCTTCGGTCGCCGCACGGTCGTGGTCATTCTCGATTGTCCTCGCGCAGGGCGCGCCGCTCGAAGTCGCGCAGGCCCGTCGCGATCGCTCGGTCGTGCGCCCAGACCATGAACGGGCGTGCGACCAAGGAGAGTGGACGGAGCAACGAGTCCCGGAGCTCGAGCGTCCACGCGAGCCGGGCAGTGCTCCCGTTCGGCGCCGGCGCGATCTCGAGTCGGGCCGGACCTTCGAGGTCGCCGCGCACCTTGGTGTCGACCCGCGTCGCGGGCACGACCTCGCCAACCTCGATCTCGAACTGGAGCTGGTACGGCAAGGGTCCTTGCACCACGCAGCGAGCCACCGCACCTTCGCGGAGCTCACCACCGTCGATCTCACGCAGCCACGACCACCAGGTCGGGTACTCGTCCGTCTGGATGAGCGTGCGCCACAGGTCTTCAGGTGCGACCGCAAGATCGAAGCGGCGGTCGAAGCGGAATGGCGCCGGCATCGCGTCAGCCTCGAGCCGTTCCGGCTGCTCACGCGTCCGCGAGCGCGGCTGTGGGTTCTTTCATTGCCTCATGGCTCGCAGCCGGGCGATCTGTCAGGCAAAGCCAGAACGAGAGGGACGCAATCCACACGACCGTTGCGCCTGCGACGTGAAACCCGACTAACAGGGCGGGGATGTCGTTGAAGTACTGGATGTAGCCAATCGCCGCTTGCACAAGCACAAGCCCGGCGAGAAAACCAAGGCGCGCCTGCGGATCCGAGGGTGCCTTTGTCCGCCGCAACAAGACAAACGCGAGGAAGATCGTGACTACGAAAGCAATGACGGCTCCACCGTGGATCTTGGTGACATCGCGGACGTCAAGGTCGAAGCGCTCTGCTCTCCTATCGCCGCCGTGCGGCCCAGTTGCCGTGACGACGGTGCCGGCAAGTACGACGACGGCTGCTGTCAGCAGCACGGCATGGCCGGCAAGTCGCACCATCGGATGCACGACGGGTTGCGCAGGCCCATCTCCCTGACCGGCACGACGGTGCAGCACTACGGCATTAGTGAGGAGAACCATCGACAGCAGGAAGTGACCCATCACGAGTTGAGGCGGCAGCTCCGTAAGTACCAAGAGCCCGCCGAGCAGCCCTTGGGCGAAAAGACCCACGACCAATCCCCACGACAACCGCACCAAGTCACGGCGGCGCGGTTCCCGACGCAACGATCCGAGCACACAGAACATCACCGCAAGCCCCACCAGCCCGGTAAAGAGGCGGTTCCCGAACTCGATCGCCGCGTTCCCATCGAGAGACCCATGACGCTCAAGGGTGTGACACGACGGCCAGTCTGGGCACCCGAGGCCGGATCCGCTCAAGCGAACTGCCGCTCCGGTCACGATGATGATCCCGAGCAACACCACTGCGACGAACGTGACGCGCCGGTACTTCTCGGGCGTGAGTCGGAGGTCGCGCAGCGGCATGGGTCGGCGATCGTACGCCGCGCCTCGACGCTCCCTACGACTGTGACCTCGGCGATGGCGTCGCTACGCTCGAACGCTCATGTCGCTCCCCCAGCCTCCTCGCGCGTCCCGGCGCGTCGATCGTCGCCGCAGGTGCCGGCGCGTCCTCATTGCTGGTGGTGTTGTCACCGTCATCGTCGCGGCGTCCGTCGGTGCGATCGCGCTCACTGGCGGCGACGAGTCCAAAGAGCGGACGCTGCCGACGACGACGCTCTCGACCACCACCACGCTGCCGCCCACCACCACGACGACTCGCGATCCGCGGCGCGGCATCGGGGTTCCGGTGACGTTCGCGTTCGGTGGTGACGTGCACTTCGAAGCGGGGATTCGCACGAAGCTGGCCCAGGACCCGACTGGGATGTTCGACCCGATCGCGCCGGTCTTCGCGCTCGCCGACATCACCGTCGTGAACCTCGAGTCCGCGATCACCGAGCAGAACACGCCGATTCCGAAGGAGTACAACTTTCGGAGTCCTCCTGCTGCGCTCGTTGCGCTTCAGGCCGCGGGTGTCGACGTGGTCAACCAGGCCAACAACCACAGCGTCGACTTCGGGCCGCAAGGTCTCGCCGACACGTTGGCTGCGAAAGCCACCTCGCCGATCCCGGTCGTCGGTGTTGGGAACAACGCTACGGAGGCGTACGCGCCGTTCCTCACCGAAGTGCGCGGTCAGCGAATCGCGATCTTCGGCGCGACCGACGTGATGGGTGAGGAGCACGTCGCGTCGTGGACCGCCACGGACACTCAAGCTGGGATCGCGTCGACGAAGTACGACGCCGAGGCGCGCATGGTCGCCTCGATCCAAGCCGTGCGCCCGACCGTCGACACGGTGGTGGTGTTCCTGCACTGGGGTGTCGAGGGGATCGGGTGCGCAACCGATCGGCAAAAGGCACTGTCGAACACGCTGATCACCGCCGGTGCAGACATCGTCGTGGGCTCGCACGCCCACGTGCTCGAAGGCGCGGGACGCAAGGCCACCGCGTTCGTCGGCTACGGGCTCGGCAACTTCGTGTTCTTCAACGAGTCGGGCGAGAACGGGCGCACCGGCGTACTGCTCGTGACGATCACCGGTCGCGACACCGACTCGTACCAGTGGGTGCCCGCTCGCATCCGCGGCGGCATCCCGACGCCAGTGCCCGCGGGCGCCTCAGCCGACGCCGAGATCGCTCACTGGAACGAGCTCAGGGCGTGTACCGACCTGACGCCGTAACCTCCAGCCCGTGCACTACGACGAGTTCGGGTTGTTCCACGAGAACGCGGAGGAGTTCGGGCTGCCATACGACGGGCCGCCGGACGTGCGGCGGGTCGAGGTCGAGGTCGCGAAGGGCCGCAACATCAGCGCGCTGGTGTGGGGATCCTCGTCGCCAGAGCTCGTGTTCCTCCACGGCGGCGCGCAGAACGCCCACACCTGGGACACGGTCGCGCTGGCGCTGGGGCGACCGCTCGTTGCGGTTGACCTCCCGGGTCACGGTCACTCGGATCACCGCGACGACGGTCCCTTCGGTCCCCGACAGAACGCAGTCGATGTGGCCGTGGGTCTGCGCAGCCTTGCGCCGGACGCGGCCATGGTGATCGGCATGAGCCTGGGTGGACTCACCTCGATCGCGCTGGCCGCTCATGCACCCGAGCTTGTGCGCAAGCTGACGCTCGTGGACGTGACTCCCGGTGTTGACCGCGACAAGGCAGCCCCCATCGCGCAGTTCATCGCCGGTCCCGACACGTTCGAGAGCTTCGACGAGATCCTGGCCCGCACGATCGAGTTCAACCCGACGCGCACCGAGTCGTCGCTGCGCCGAGGTGTGCTGCACAACGCGATCCAGCGCGACGACGGTCGATGGGTGTGGCGCTACCAACGACCACGGCTGCTCGAAGGCACCGAGATGGACATCCCGGCGGACTTCGCGACCCTGTGGGACGACGTCGACAACATCAAGGTGCCGTTGATGTTGGTGCGCGGCGCGGCGAAGGGCACGGTCGTCGATGACGCCGACGACGCGGAGCTACGCCGCCGGAAGCCCGATGCGCGAGTGGAGCTCGTCGAGGGCGCGGGTCACAGCATCCAGGGCGACAAGCCGATCGAGCTCGCTCGACTGCTCGAGGATTTCCTGGCCTCTTAGGCGTGACCGTGCTGCCTTCACTCCCCGAGCACGCCGACCTCGTGGCCACGCGCACATCGCTGCACGCGGTCGCCGAGCATGTGCTTGCTGCCGCGCGCTTCGAAGGTGAACGTCGGATCGGGTTGGAAGCAACCGCGGGCGGTTTCGGCACGCCGAGCTACGAGCGAGCCGGCGCACGCGAATCGCTCGCCGTCATCGGCTGTCAGCTGGTCGTGCGCCATGGCGACCACGAATCGACCACACCGATCACCAGCATCAACGAAGCGGCACGAATGGCGCGCGTCGCTCCTGGCGCACCCACGGACGTGTACCAACCGTCAACGGCCCCTGACTTCGACGCGCTGCTGCCGCTCGACGACCACGCGGCCTCGCTACTCGCGGCGTGGTTCGAGCTCGCCTGAACGGCGCTCGGCGATCTGGCCTCCGCGCACGCCGATGAAGCACCGTCCGCGAGAACGCTCTGGCCGGAGCACTTCGACGCTGCGATCGAGCTCGGCGACGAAGAGCGCGGCACCCGCGGCACGTTCGGCGCGTCGGCAGGCGATGCCGAGCACCCCGTGCCCTATCTCTACGTGACCCATTGGGGTCTGGTTGCCGACAACGAGTTCTGGAACGACACCGCGTTCCCTGGTGCGAGCCTCGGATACGACGACCTTCAGAGCGCGGACGATCCTGCTCGTGCGGCTCTCGACTTCTACATGCGCGGTCGCGACGCGCTCAACGCTGACTCGCGCTGAGGCGCGTCACCGAAGCACCCGCGGTCGCGGGCGTGGAGATAGGCAGGAGCTCACCCGCGACCCAAGCCGACTGCTGATCGGCGAAGTGCGGGCTGCCAGGATCTCCACTCGATCCGAGCGGCACGACCCACCGACTCCGCGAGCGGTCCGCCAGGTCGAACACGTACCGGGCCACCGATGAGCCGGTGACACCGAATCCGAAGCCCGCTGGGTGCGCGGCATTGAACACGGTGTCGGCGTCGCCCCCCATCTCGGATGCCGGTGGATCGAGACCGGCTGCCACATCAGATCGAGGGCCGGAGAGCGGATGCAGAGGCGCGCATCGATGGAGCGCGCCCCAGCGCCATGCGCTGACGTCCTCGCCAAGAGCGGTCCGCAACACGCCAACGCCGTCGCTGAGCGCGGTCGCCAACACGTCGTCCCATGTGCGGCCTTCCGGCAGCAGCGCGCCGTCGTCTGTCGCAAGCAACCCGGTGAGCAGCGGCCACAGCCGAAGCTGAAGAGGCTGGAAGGTCCCGGTTGGCTCACCTTCGATCGGCGCGCGCAGCGATGCCAACTCAGGGTTGTGCGCGAGCACCTGACCGACCGCGTCGCGCACGACGGCGTACACCGCCGCGCCGGCCGAGTCTGCGTCCATCTCGCGATTCCACGACGCAAGCACGTCCAACGCAGCACGCTCATGGTCATCGCGTGGTTGGAGGCGGCCAAACCGGTCGACCCAGACGTCGGCGGGCAGCGATCGGCGGTCGCGGTGCACCGCAGCCATTGCCGTCGCGTCTGCATTCCAGAGGTCATCGAGGCGCGTGTGCAACCGGCGCGCGCGATCGGGACTCGCGTAGTCGAGGCTGAGGAAGTGCGCGTACTCGTCTCCGACGATCCGCTGGTTCGCGGTCACGACCAGCCCGTCCCCCGGGTTGCGCACCCGCGGCATCTCGTCGAACGGCACGATCCCCTGCCACTCGTGCTCATCGGTCCATCCTGGGACCGGACCCCACGCGTTCGCCGGGGTGCGCACGGGGATGTGACCGACTGTCCGGTAGCCGATGTTGCCGTCGACGTCGGCAGTGACGAAGTTGTTCACTGGGTCGACCCACGCGCGCATCACGGCGTCGAGCCCGTCGATGTCTCGCGCTCGCAGCATCGGCTCGATCACTGACAAGCCCGAGCTCGGCTCGACCAGGCTCGTGGCCCGCAGCGCGACGGCACAGCCACGAGCCGGGTCACCGAAGACGATCGGGCCGTGGCGCGTGTCGAAGCATTCGATCTCCACCGCGTCCTCACCGTGAACGTCGACGACCTCCACCCGACGAGTCGGCGCGCGCCACCCGTTTGCCGTCTCGTACTCGGCCCCACCGGACCGGAAGCGCTCGACATAGAGGTCCTGGTAGTCGCCGTTCGCGTTCGTGACGCACCACGCGACGCGGTCGGTCTGCGCGAAGTGCGGAAACCCGGGGATGCCGACGAACGCGAGACCAGCAGCATCGAAGTCGGGACACGACAAGCGGCACTGGTAGTAGACGCCGGGCGCCTCGATCAGGCGATGCGGGTCGCCGGCCACAACCGGCTTCCCAGACGCGGTCCGTGCGCCAGACAGCGCCCACGCGTTGCTGCCGTTCGCGGACTCGACGAGCACGCTCGATGCGGCGGCCACCGCCGCCAAGTCGGACGGATCTCGCGGCGACGGTCGCCACCAATCGCCGGGCGGGACGATGAGCGGCACTTCGAACGGCGCCTCTCGGCCCAGCCGCACGACCCGTTCGGGGCCGAGAGCTACCGCAAGCCGCCCCCGCCACAGCTTCAGCTGCCAGCTGGCGAAGACCACGTGGCGAACCAGGAAGATCGCGCAGCAGTCCCACGGTTCCCAGCGCGCTGGTGTGATCCCAACGGCACGAAGGTCCGGTGGCAATGGTGCGTCCGATTCGAGGTAGGCGTTCACTCCCGCGGCGTACGCGAGCAACGGAAGCTGCGCGTCGGGCGTCAACGTCTCGAACTCGCGCTGCGCGACCGCGTGCAATCCGCAGCGACGCGTGAACGCATCGAAGCCAAGCGCGCTCGGCCCCACCACCTCGGCCCAACGGCCGTAGGCCCGTCGCCGGTCGTACTCGAGTTGCCCGAGTCGATCCTCAGCCTGCGCGTAGCCCTGCGCGAAGAACACATCGTGCGCACTCGATGCCTGCACCACCGGGATGCCCCAGGGGTCGCGAGTGATCGTGACGTCGCCTTGGAGGCCTGTCACGACACCGTCAACTTGGGGGAAGGCACCCGAGTCACGCTACGCCTCGCACTCCGTGACGCCGAGGACATTGAGTGGTTGCGCGACGATCATCAGGTGCACGAGGACCTGATTCGATCGGCGCGCCGACGGATCTGGATCGTGACCGCCGCCGGGTTCACGCTGCTGGTGTTGACGATGGCCGCGGTCGTCTTCCCGGTCGCGTGGGGATTGGGTGCCGCATCGAACCCGCTGGGCACCGATCTCGGATACGGCTGGGATCTCGCGATCTGGAGCTCGTGGATCAGCCTCGCGATCGGGCTCGTCGTTGCCGGCGTCACGTTCGCGCTGTCGCTGCATCACGCCGAAGCGCGAGTGCTCGACTTCGTGCGCGCGTGGCCAGGCCCGCGCACCGGCCCGAATCCACCCGCACGACTGCCCGACGACGCCATCGAGCGCGCCGAGAGGCTCCTCACTGGCCTCGGACTCGCCGCCGGCGTGCACGCACCTCGCGTGGCGGTCGTCATCGACGAAGCTCCCAACTGCCTCACGGTGGGCCGCCGTCCCGATCAAGCGTGGCTGGTGGTGACCACGGGACTTCTCGACACGTTGCCCAAGCGCGAGCTCGAAGCCGTCCTCGCCTACGAAGTCGGTCGCATCGTCGAGCTTGAAGTGTCGCTCGACACCGTCGTGTACGCGTTGACCGGACGGACCTTCGAGCTGTGGGCCGCGGCGTTCGACGACATCGACGAAGTCAGCCTGATGCTCGCGCCGCTCGGCCTGCTCGCGCTGCCGTTCGTACTCAGCGCGGCACTCTTGCGCGGCGCCGTCCTGCGCAGCCGCGCGCGGCTCGCCGACGGCCTCGCCGTCCGATATTGCCGCAACCCGGTGGCATTGGCCGCCGGCCTTCGCCGCATCCTCGAAGATCCGCGCGAGGTTCGGCGTGGCGATCCCGCGAACGCGCACTTGTGGCTCGAGTACCCACACACGCGCGCCTCACGCTGGTTCTTACGCACGCATCGCATCCTCCCGAAGCGCGTCCGCCAGTTGGAGCGCGCCGCCGGCGTCGGCTGAACCCGCGTCAGCCCTTCACTGCGCTGATCACCCCTTCGAGGGGAGCGTGATCGGCGGAGTGCGCGTCGAGATGCTCGTAGCGCACGCGGTCGCCTGGGCCAACGACGAACGTCGCGCCGAGCTGTGTGACCCGAGCACCCGGCTTGTGGATCCGGTGCCCCGCCTCGCGGGCGCGTCGCGTTCCCGGTCGACTCCTGCGATCGAGGACGAGCTTGAAGAAGTTCACCTTGCTCACACCCGCGGCGCGGGCAGCCTCACTGTGGTCGTCGACCACAACCGGGAACGGCACGTGCTCCTCAGCCACGAACGCGGCCGCGTGCTGCTGGTTCCCGGTCCCGATGGCGACGACTTCGCCGCCGAGGCTCTGGATCTCGTCGTAGCGCTCGCGCAACTGCGCGGCGTGCTCACGGCAGAGCAGTCACCCGAAGTGGCGAAGGAACACGAGGACGACCGGCCGCTCCGCCCAGAAGTCGCCGAGGCGCCGGCGTTTCCCCTTTGAATCCTGAAGTACGACTCCCGCCAGCGCCTGCACATCCACACACCGACGGTACTTCCTGTAGCTGGATCACTTGGTTCGCCGAGGGCCGGCTTGGCCGGCCCTCAACCGATAGGCGACAGCATGAGCAGCCGGAGGGGGCAGGCGGGGGAGGCCTGCCTCCCCCGCCAAGAAAAGTGGGAGAATGGCGTCATGACGACCACCACGACCTTCACGCGCATGGACGAGTCGACGGCCGAGGAATGGGCCGTCATCGGCAAGGAGACGATGGACCACCAGGGCCGCGTCGCCGAAGGCGTGCTGGCGATGCTGCGGTCCCTCGCTGACATCACCGACGGATTCGCGGTCGACCAGCTCACGCACAGCCTCCAGACCGCGACGCTCGCGGAGCGGGCCGGCGCCGATGACGAGATGGTGGTTGCATCGCTGTGCCACGACATCGGCAAGGCCGTCAGCGTGCCGAACCACCCGAAGATCGCGGCCGAGATCTTGAAGTCGTACGTGCGCGATGACGTGTACCAAGTGATCCGCGCACATCAGGACTTCCAGGGCCGCCACTACTACCACCACTTCGGCGGCGATCCGAACGCTCGCGAGCAGTACCAAGAGGAGTTTTGGTTCGACCTCGCCGCCCAGTTCGCCGACGAGTGGGACCAGATCGCGTTCGACCCCGACTACGACACGCTGCCGCTCGAGCACTTCGAGGGCCGCGTGCGCGAGATCTTCGGCTCCCCCAAGTCCCTGTGACATCGGCGCGTCTCGCGCCATTCCCAGAGGACTGGACCCGCGCGCTCGCGGTAGTCGCGCATCCTGACGACCTCGAGTACGGAGCAGCCAGCGCGATCGCGCGGTGGACGAGCGAGGGACGCGAGATCGCCTACCTCCTGGCCACCCGGGGCGAGGCCGGCATCGACGGCATGGATCCCGTGGAGACGGCCAAGGTCCGCGCCGAAGAAGAACGAACGAGCGCTGCACGTGTCGGTGTGGACACAGTGGAGTTCCTCGACGGTCACCGCGACGGCGTGATCGAGTACGGACTCCCGCTCCGGCGCGATCTCGCGGCGGCCTTCCGACGTCACCGTCCTGAGGTCGTGGTGTCGGTGAACCATCGCGACACCTGGCCCGGCGGATGGCTCAACATGGCTGATCACCGCAACGTCGGGCAGGCGATCCTCGATGCGGCGCGCGACGCGGGCAACCGATGGGTCTTCACCGAGCTGCTCGACGACGGGCTGGAGCCATGGTCAGGCGTGCACCGGGTGGCGCTCAACGCGTCCCCCGAACCGATGCATGCGGTGGACGTCACCGGATTCCTCGACCGCGGCATCGCATCGCTCGCTGAGCACCGCGCGTACCTCGCTGGCCTCGGCGACGGGGACACCGATCCCGATGCGCAGCTCTGTGGCGCCGCGGAGGCCGCAGGCGAGCGGTTCGGCGTCGAGCACGCCGTGGAGTTCGAGGTGGTGCAGCTCTAAGCCGGTCCCGAGTCCAGCGCGAACTGCGCAAGCGCGGCGACGAGCGCCTCGGTGTGCGGCGTCAGACCGGGTCCGTCGAAGTCGGCCCAGTGTGGCCCCATCCCACGGACCCGCGGTGGGAGTTCGATCTGCACTCCCCCGCCACACGAGCGGTTGACCGGGTTGCGCGCGTCCAACCCCCGCAGTTCCGTCGGGATCGCGTCGACGTCGTCGACCACGTCGTACATAGGGAGCCCGGCGCGCAGCGCACTCGCGAGCCGGCGCGCGAGCGGGCGATCGCTGCCACCCAGGAGAAGGGACGTCCACCACCCGTCGCGACCAAACCCGTGCAGCGAGACGACCACGTCACACGCGGCGAGCACCTCCTCGAGCCGTGGGGAGACCGTCGGCTCGAACTGGTGCGAGGGGACGTGCCACGCCAGATCGGGCGGCTGGACGACCGCGTACCAGGATGCGCCGCTGCGCTCGGCTGCCTCCTCGGCGATCTCGGCGGTGGCCTCCTCGAGGCCACCGTGCAAGGCCAGGAAGCCGACAGCGGTGCGCACGGCGCCGCGCTCCTCGACGCCCGGCGTGGCCAACAGGTCAGCGAACACTCGCCCGGACCCTACGAGTTCCCAACACCCCATGGTCCGTCCCGCGAGCCGACGCTGCGTCAGCGCGCCTGGCATTCTCTCGACGTGCCCAGCAAGGTCGTGACCGGTGTCGTGGGGCTGCTCATCATCGTCGGCACGGCCTGCGAGGGTGGCGGTGGTGGGCAGCTGGTGCAGCCCGAGACCGACATCACGACGACGAGCACCACAGTTACGAGCGCCACCGCAGCCCCCGTGACCGCCGCGCCCGAGACCCCGACGACGACGGTCGCGCCCGCTGCCGCGACGACGACCGCCGCGCCCGGCACCCCGATCCCCACTGATCAGCTCAAGGGCCCAAAGACCGCGGCCGCGACCGCTCGTGCTCTCGCGAAGATCGAGCGCAAGCTGCGTGGCTCGAACCGTGATCCCGCCTTGCTCATGAAGCTCGGCCGCGCACAGCAGCTGGCCTACCGCGCGCTCTCTGCGCACCCCGCGTGGGTCGATGACGTGCTCGCAGAAGTCGACCCGACGCTCCAGCCACACGTCCAAGCGAACGTCGATGCCGGCGCCGCGCTCAGCACGCTCACCGGTGACGCCCCGGCACCGGTCGGCTTTCCCCAATGGGTGATCCTCACGCCCGAGCCCGCAGCGACACTCCTCTCCTATTACACGGAAGCGGAGCAGACCTACGGCGTCCCGTGGCAGTACCTCGCCGCCATCCACTTCGCCGAGACGCGCATGGGACGCATCCGCGGCCTCAGCTCTGCGGGCGCTCAGGGCCCGATGCAGTTCATCCCTGAGACCTGGGCGGCGTTCGGCACCGGCGACATCAACAGCAACCACGACGCGATCCTCGCCGCGGCCAACTACCTCGACTCCAACAACGCGGCCAACGACATCGACAATGCGTTGTTCCGCTACAACAACGACGAGCGCTACGTCGCCGCGATCAAGCTGTACGCCGGTGTGATGATCGCTGACCCGGGCGCGTACGACGGCTACTACCACTGGCAGGTCTTCTACGCGAGTGCCGACGGGACCTTCCTGCTCCCCGAGGGCTGGAGCGCAGTCTGAGCGTCGGTCGGCTCGGATTCGTTGTCGCGCTGGTCAGCGCACTCGTCGGCTGGTACACACCCGCGCACGGCATCACGGGTGGCACACCCGCAGCAGCCGACGACTTCCCCTTCATGGTCGCGCTCGTCGAGCCGGGTTGGTCCGCGGCCGACAGCCAGTTCTGTGGGGGCTCGCTCATCGCACTGCGTTGGGTGCTCACCGCCGCGCACTGCGTCGCGCGTCGCGATGGCACTCCGATGCGACCCGAGCGAGTCGATGCCCTCACCGGCCGCGCGCGGCTCTCACGACGTGGCGGCGAGCGGATTCCTGTGGCATCGATCGAGCTCGCACCCGGCAAGCACGATGTGGCCTTGGTAGAGCTGACCGAAGCGTCCACGTACGAAGCGGTGCTGCTCGCCGACGCCGACGACCGCGATCTCGTGACCGGTGGACGCATGGCCGTGGTCATCGGTTGGGGGAACACCGTCGACGTCAACCCCAAGGACCATCACGCCGACGGTCGACCGGCCGACGACCTCTTGATGGCGACCGTGCCCATCCTTCCGCAACATCGATGCGAGGCGATCATGGGGGTCAAGCGCGTCACGAAGGGCGCGCCGCCCGAGCTGTGCGCCGGCGGAATTCGCAAGGGCGGCGCGGACGCGTGCTCGGGCGACAGTGGTGGACCGCTGCTCGTCGGCTCTCGCTTCGGCTACGTGCAGATCGGCGTCGTCAGCTGGGGTGACGGATGCGACCTGCCCTGGAGTCCCGGTGTGTACGCCCGCGTCGCGTCGCTTGCAGACTGGATTGCGACCACCACGACGTCCTGAACCGCCGATTGATGCAGCGGGAGCGACTTCCTAGCGACTGGTAACCTCGTCGCCTTGTGGTGGCGCAGGTCCGACGGCACGCTGGTGCGCAACCTTCCCCCGACGCGCCAGGTCATGCCGTACCTCATGCGCGGTCGCAACGAGTCCACCGTGTACTTCGCGCAGGAGATCTCGATCGCCAAGGCCGACGAGTTCATCAGCGCGTGGAACCAGGCCAACCCAATGCTGCGCGTCGACATCTTCCATGTCGCGGTGTGGGGCCTGCGCGACGCCCTGGAACGCAACCCCACGGCGCACCGATTCGTCGCCGGCGGCCGGGTCTACGACCGCAAAGGCATCTGGTTCTCCTACGCAGTCAAGCGGAAGCTCGAGCAAGGTGCGCCCTTCGTGGTGGTGAAGCGGCGGTTCGACACCGACGCGGACTTCGGCGCCATGGTCGAGGGGATGCAGGCCGAGCAGGCCCAGACCCTCGAAGTCGAGGACAGCACCATCGACAAGGAGGTGCGCCTCCTGATGAAGTTCCCCGGCTTCATCCGGCGCCTCCTCATGGCCGGCGTGCGGGTCGCCGACCGGATGGGGATGCTCCCCCGCAGCTACATCGAACGAGATCCGATGTTCGCCTCCGCCTTCTTCGCGAACATGGCGAGCTTCGGCATGCCCGCCGTGTACCACCACCTCTACGAGTACGGCACGGCCACGATCTTCGTGTCGATCGGACGACCGGTGGCCGAGCCCGGCAGCCCCACGAGCGGGCCCGACCGGCGGCGCACGATGACGATCAAGTACGCCTACGACGAACGCGCCGAGGACGGCCTCGTCGCCTGGTTCACGTGCCGGCGCGTCAAGCAGATCCTCGAAGACCCGGTCGCCCACGGGCTTGTAGCGGCGCCACGTGCCGCCGGCGCCGTGACTGAAGTCACGCCCGAAAGCGAGGACACCCCGATCGCGTCGGCTGCGGTCGTAGAATCGTCGCCTTGACGTACTTCTCGGAGCGGCTGGACGCGTTCCCGCGCATCGAGCCCTACCGCCTCGCCCGCGCGTCGGGTTACTGGCCGTACTACAAGCCAGTCGAGTCGGCGTCGACGCCCCGGATCACGATCGAAGGCCGCGAGGCGATCAACTTCGGCTCGAACAACTACCTCAGCCTCTCGTACCACCCGAAGGTGATCGAGGCGACGGTCCAGGCCACGAAGCACTTCGGAAGCGGCGTCACCGGGAGCCGGTTGCTCAACGGCACGCTCACGCTGCACAAGGAGCTCGAGACGGAGCTCGCCGACTTCTACGGGCGCGAAGCCGCGCTCGTCTTCGCCACCGGCTACGTCGCCAACATGAGCGCGATCGTTGGCTATCTCGGTCGACGCGACTTCGCCGTCGCCGACAAGGAGATCCACAACTCGCTCCTCACCGGCGTGAAGCTCGCCGGCGCGACGATGAAGCGGTTCCGTCACAACGACCTTGGCCACCTCGAGAAGGTGCTCGCCGCTCTGCCGCCGGAAGCCGGCAAGGGCGTGATCATCGACGGCGTCTATTCGATGGGTGGCGACACCGCTCCCCTCGCGGAGATGGTCGAGGTCTGCCGCAAGTTCCCGAACACGTTCATCCTCGACGATGAAGCGCACGGCCTCGGCGTGCTCGGCGAGCTCGGTCGCGGCGCGGCGGAGCACTACGACGTGCTCGACGACGTCGGCGTGGTGACGATCACGTTCTCGAAGACGCTTGGCTCGTGCGGTGGCGCGGTGATCGGATCAGAGGCCGCGGTTGAGCTGCTGCAGCTCACATCGGACACGTTGATCTTCACCGCGTCCAACACCCCGGGCTCGGTGGCGGCCGCGCTCGCGGCGCTACGAATCCTGCGCGCCGAACCCGACCGACCCGCGCGCCTACGCGGTCAGGTGAAGGAGCTCCTCGGCTTGCTCGCGACGCGCGGCGTGCCGACCAACCCCGCCGAGAGCGCGATCGTCACGATCCCGCTCCGCAAGTTCAGCGAGGTCGACACTGTGCTGCTCGCACTCGACCTCCTTGACCACGGAGTGTTCGTGAACCCGGTGATCCCTCCCGCGGTCACCAAGGAGATGGGGCTGATCCGACTCAGCCTCATGGTCGACCACGACACGCACATCCTCGAAGAAGCTGCCGACACCATCAGCAAGGTCATGGGAGACCACGACCAGCTCTAAGTGTGTTCAACCGTGGCAGCTAGACATCCAGAGATAGGTCGGCTGTCCCCGTCGCGCGACTACATCCGCGTGGCGATGCGCGATTACGCGGCGCGGTCCCGGTTGCGGACGCTCTCCCACTTCTTCTCCCAGTTGTTGTGACGCGCTCGTGCGTCCTGGATGAATGGGGAGAAACCGATGAGCTTCAGCACAACCTCGTTGAAGATGCGCGCGACGCCGCGCAATGGGCGCTTGAAGTCCACGAACAGCACGACGCGCGTGCTGTCGCTGTCGTTCCAGGCTTCGTGCTCCCAGGTGTCGTCGAACACGAGGCTCTTGCCCTCGACCCACGGGCGGATGTCGTTGCCGACCCGGATGCGACAGCTGCCCGGTGCGCCTGGGACCATCAGGCCGAGGTGGTAGCGGAGCACACCCTTGTACGGCCCGCCGTGGGGTGGGATGTGCTTGCCCGGCGAGAGGATCGAGAACATCGCTGAGGTCATGCCGGGGATCTTGGCGAGGGCACCTGCGGTAGCCGGGCAGCGGTCGGCGTTGTCGCCGGCCTTGTAGCCGTACGCGTAGAAGAAGAAGGTCTTCCAGTTGTCGTCGTCGGTGATCGAGTACTGGTCGGTCGAGATGTCCTGGAAGTTCGGGAGATCGTCGTGGTAGCGAAGCACGTCGTCGAGCTCCTTGCGGATGGCGGGCATGTCGGCCTCGACCTCCGCGATCCACGGGAAGTCGACCTGGTTGAAGAAGGTGTGGTCGCCGACCAAGGAACGGCGACCGAAGTAGCCATCGACCAGGCGGATGAGCTTCTCTCCGATGCGGTTCGCCACGTCGACGGCGCGTGCTCGGAACCCCTGGATGGGCATCCACTTCCTCCCCGGACGGGCGCTCAGGCTACCGGGCGGGCGCTCTTGGCCAGGAAGTCGCACACCACGTCACGGTCCACGACTCGACGCATCGGCGGAAGCGCGTCGAGCAGCACCTTCCGGTAGCCGGCCGTCGCCAAGCGGCGATCGAGCACCGCCACGACGCCACAGTCGTTGACACTCCGCACCAACCGCCCGGCACCCTGCGACAAGACGAGTGCCGCGCCGGGCAGATCGACATCGCGAAAGCCGTTGCCGCCCGCACGCTCGACGTCCTCACGGCGGGCCTGCTCGAGCGGCTCGTCGGGACGCGCGAACGGGAGCCGATCGATCACGACCAGCACGCACGACGGCCCAGGAACGTCGAGCCCCATCCAGAACGCCCGGGTCGCCACCAGACACGATGTCTCGTCGGCTGAGAACTGCTCGATGAGCTGCGCGGCCGGGTCTTCGCCCTGCACGAGCACCTTGTGCTCGGTGCGCTCGCGCAGCACCTCCGAGAAGGAGTGCACCACCCGCCAGGACGTGCAGAGCACGAGCGTTCGCCCTCCCGCCGCCCCGACGAGCTCGCACAGCTCGTCGCGCGCGAGCTGCTCCCAGTCGGCGCTGCGCACATCGGGCAGGTCGCGCGGCACGTAGAGCATCGCCTGCTCTCGATGATCGAACGGTGAGTCGATGCGCAGCGCTTCGTAGCCGAGGCTCGGTCTCGTTCGTCGTTCGCCGTCGGCTTCGACCACCTCTTCTGGCTCGAGATCGGCATCGGGGTCGAGGCCCAGCGCGCGCGTGAGCGGCTCGAAGCGCGCGCCTGGTCCGAGCGTCGCCGACAGCAGCACCGTCGGGACTTGTGAGAACAGCACCGGCGCGAGGCGCGGCCCGACGCGCACCGGAGCCAATCGCAGCGAGCGCCGCTCGATGCCCTCGACCCAGACGACGTCGGTGTCGGCTGGCGACTGAAGCCTCCGCACTGCCTCCAGTTGCGACCCCGCGAGCCGCACCGCGTGTGCGCCTAACGCGCCCTTGTCTTTGTCGACGCTGCGACTCGCGACCGCGAGCTGCTCGCCCAGCGCAACGAGGAGCTCGGCGATCCGACCTTGCGACGGGTCGACGCGGCCTTCGAGCTCATCGAGCGCGAGATCGAGACGCTCCGCAGACGCGTGCAGCGCGTTCACCGCCGTCTCGGTGGCATTCACTCGCCCGAGACGCGCGGCCAGGTGGTGCAGCCCCCCGGCGGACAGGTCGGTCCCGAGAGCGTTGGTGGCAGTCCGGTCGAGCGCATGAGCCTCGTCGAAGATCACCAGGTCGTGCTCGGGGAGCAGCCGACCCTCGGTGGCGAGATGCGCGCAATAGAGCGCGTGGTTCACGACGAGCACCTCGACCCCGTCGGCTTCCATCCGCGCCAGCTCGGCAAAGCAGCTGTCACCCGAATCACACCGGGTCGCGCCGGGGCACTCGTGAGGGCCACACGTGACCAGCCGCCACGACGCTGGATCGATGCCGCTCGGAAGGTCGGCGACATCGCCGGTCTCCGAATCATTGGCGAACTTCTGGAGGCGCGGGAGGTCGGCGGTGAAGCTCGCTGCGGGCCGCTCGTCGAAGAGCGCATCGTCACCTCGTGCCGCTTCCAGCCGGGCCAGACACAGGTAGTTGCTGCGCCCTTTCAACAGCGCGCGGTGGAAGTCGACGCCCGCGTGCGCTTCGAGGTGTGGGAGGTCCTTGTGCCACAGCTGGTCCTGGAGCGCGAGCGTCGCCGTCGCGACCACGGCCCGGCGACCGGCGGCCAGCGCTGCGGCCAGGTAGGCGAGGCTCTTGCCCGACCCGGTTGGCGCTTCGGCGACGAGGTGGTGGCCCGACTCGATTGCAGTCGCAATCGCCTCGGTCAGGGCTTGCTGGCCGGGGCGGTCATCACCACCGAGCGCCGCGACCGACCGCTCGAGCACGGTGAGCGCATCGACGGGCGTAGCGGGCATCGGTGCAGGGTACGCACCGCCAAGGACAGCTTTGGTTCTCTCGATCGCGTGACTGGAGCCGGCTGCTGGACGGGTGGCACCACCAGGTGGGACCGATCTCCATCGCCGCTGTGAACCATGGGCGCGGTGCGCGCCGCTCTCGCAAACGGCAGCGGCCAACACTTCCAGATCGAGATGCGCACCACCGGTGAGAACTGGCGCCCGGACCGCGACGCTGCCCTTTGCGCGCAGGGCTACGCCACACCCACCACCATCACGGGTGTGCAGGACTGGCCGCCGCTGGCGGCGTGACGCTGATCACCGGCTCCCGGCGTACCGTGCGCTGATGAGCACACCCGCGCCTGCGTCGCGCGGTCGCATCCTGTGCTGGGGATTCACGCTTCGATGCCCACGGTGTGGGAGCGGTCACCTCTTCCGGTGCTGGTTCCACATCGAGCGGGAGTGCCCACGATGCTCACTCGTCTTCGAGCGCGAGGCGGGCTACTGGATCGGCGCCATGGCCATCAACATGGCCGCGACCACAGGAGTGCTTGCAGTGGCGTTCATCGTCGCGATCGCGCTCACGCTGCCCGACGTCCCGGTCGCGGAGCTGCTGGCGGCGTTCATCCCGCTCGGTGTGATCACGCCGATCGTCTTGTTCCCGTTCTCGAAGACGATCTGGATGGCCGTCGACCGCGGCATCCTCCAGCGCCTCGACGCGCGCGAGCGGCCCGACGAACAGGTGAGGAAGATCTAGACGCGCTCCAGCACGATGACCGGGATCTGGCGCTCGGTCAGCTTCTCGTACTCGTTGAAGTTCGGGATGTCGCGCTTCTGCTTCTCCCAGATGCGCTCTCGCTCTTCGCCCTCGGTCACACGTGCGTCGGCGGCGTACTGCTCGGTGCCGATCTCGACCGTCACTCGGGGGTTCGCGACCAGGTTGTGGAACCAGTCTGGATGCATGGGTGCACCCGCTTTGCTGCCGAACACCACCACGTGATCGCCGTCGCGCCCGTAGGCGAGTGGCGCGATTCGCTCCTTGCCGGACTTGGCGCCCGTCGTATGGAGCAGCAAGAGCGGGGCGCCCTCGAACATCCCGCCGACCTTGCCTTCGTTGGCCCGGAACTCGTCGATGATCTTCTGGTTGAACTCGTTGATGTCGTTCATGAGACCTCTCAGCACTGACGGGAGGCGCAGTATTCCAGACCACGGGATTGACGTGTCGGGAACCGAAGTCGTCGCGCAGGTCAAGGCGCACATGGTGCCCACCGGGAGACCAGACATTCAGAATCTTCGGGGCGCTGCACACGACGGTCGCGCTGCCGTCTTCTTTTCACTCACCGGCTACACGGCCGGAGCCACTGAGTATGCAGCGGCAGCAGACGTAGCCCTCTTTCGATTCGCTGACTACAGCGGCAGCATTACGCCGATCAATGATGCGGCGCGCAGATTGCTGCTCAAAGTCCTCTCAGCAGAGCAAGCAGCAGCGCACCGACGCTCGATCCTCGACTCGCATTTGAAGCGGATGTCTGAGATCGGCTGGGAAGTCGAGGAACGATCTGACTATGTCGCGGTGATTGTGTCGCGCCAAGGCCTCGGTGAGTATCCGTTTGGCTGCTTGGTGACCGTCCTGTCGGGAGGTCTGACGCTCGTCTGACCTCGACGTAGGAGGCGACCGATGCCCGCGACCGTCCGAGCCGACTCACCCGACTGCCCCGACGACGCCCACCCGGAGGGCATCGAAAGACATCGGGCCTTCACGACGGGGCAATCAGGCACGTCCTTCGCAGCGGTCGAGAGTGCGCATCAAAGAACCTCATCGAAACCGCCTCGAAGAACGCCCTCACCTGGGTGTTTCTGAGCAGCAGTTCTGGAGGGTGAACGAGAAGGGCCTCAGGAATCGCTTCCCATCACCCGCTTAGAGAAGCGGATCTCAGAGGTGGTTGCGTCCTGGCGCGCGAGGGATGTGAGGGATCTGAGGGACGACTGCGACCAACTCAGGGACGATCCCTCCCGTCGGGATCGGGACGAGGGATCGCGTGGGGATTCACGGCTCTTGCGGGACGCTCGTTAGAGGTTCGTTAGATCGGCGACGGCCGCGTATGTGGCTTTCGTGTCGGTGCGGCGCTCCAATGTGCAGGTCAGCGCCAGTGTCGGAGGGGCGATCACGCCCCTACGTACACCACTGGTTCTTCGCACGAGACTGCGCCTGCCTCGCAACGACCAATAGGGCACCTTGGGGGTTCGTCCTCCACGGGCCAAGTCGTTGGCAGAGCGGAGAATCGCAGCGTGACTGAAATCGTAGGGACGCTCCCTCAGGGACAGTCTTTCTGCACCATCAGCGCCGTTTCGGGCCGTCCCGCGTGAGTCAGCCGCGCTTGTAGATCGTTCCGCAAGTCACGCACTTGACCTGACTTGCCTTGGCCAAGCCGAGGAGCGCGAGCGGGCCGACCGCCACAACCCCGGCGGCAGTTCCCCACTTGGCCTTGCCGGATCTCTTGACCTTGAACTGCGTTCCGCCGCAGTTCGGGCAGGCCAGCCCTGCGTCGCTCACCGTCCCAATGTCCGAGATGCTCTGGGATCGCGTGCTCACCCGGGCCTCGATGCGATCGCGCTCATCGCGAAGTCCTGGATCGGCGTGAGCTACAGCGGCGGCACCACCGGTGACGGGTTCGGACCGGCGCGCACCGGGCCGGCAGCGCTGGTGAGCGCGCCGATCACCGCCACAGAGGCAATGGTGCGCCGCATCACGTCGCGCTATCGACCGCGTGGGCAACGACTTCGGTCAGCCACCGGACGTAGACCGTCGTGAGGTGGTTGCTGTCGCGCCACACGAGGATCCGCCCCATCACGGCCGGGCATCGGACTCCGCACACCCATGGCGTGGGGTCCACGAACTCGACGCCAGTGTCGCGGGCTGCTCGCACCTCCACAGCTCGATGTTCAGGGTTGACCTCATCGGCACGGTCCTTTGCGCACGCTTGCACGCCATCGAGGTGGGCCGACACGCAGAGCGGCACGTCGTCGGCCGGATACGGCGTGTCACCCATGATCACGATCGACTTCGCCTTCCCGCGTAGCTGCTCGATGGTCGCGACGTAGCCCGGCCCCCACGACTCGGCTTCAGCAGCCGCCCCGTACGCGGCCGAGCTGGACATCACCACGAGCTCAGGTCGCAGCTCGCGGATGCGCGCCAGCGCCCGCGTCCGGAACTCCTCGCACTCCACATAGCGGCGACCATCGTTGTCGATCACCACAACGTCGGGGGCGGAACAGTTCGACTTCGTCATCGGGAACAACGCCCAGCCCTTGCGCCGCGCGATCGTCTCGAATGCGGTGAACCACTGACCCATGTGCGAGTCGCCCAGCAGCACCACGATGTGGTTCGACTGCCGATCTCCGTACACGCACCGGCGTGGCGGGAGCTCGACGTCATCGGCAAGGACATGGCAGCCGTCCGTCACGTAGTCCGCCACATCCGTGCTCACATCATCGAGCGACGGTTCCAGATTTCGAGGCACATGACGTGTGCTGATAGCCGCCACCAGCGCTTGCTGCACCTCGGCCACCGAGGCTGGCCGCACCGCTGCTGCCGCGGCACCTGTCCCCTCGAGTGACGGCGCGGCGACGAGCACGACCATCGATACTGCGAGCGCACCCCCGGTGATCGCCGCGCCGGCGAGGATCCCGCGACGCGGGCGCTGCACAAACCAGCTGCTCGAATGCACCGGACGCTCGACGAGCACATGGGTGAGCGTCGCGAGACCGAGCGCGACGACGCACACGAGCAACCGCTCATCGAGGGACAACGCGCGGCCGATCACGACCGGTACGAGCACAAGCAAGGGCCAGTGCCAGAGGTAGATCACGTACGAGCGCCGGCCGAGCCACGGCATCACGCCCGCCCCGAGCAAGGGTGCGGCTGGTGAGGGTGCGCCAGTGCCGCCCAGAATCACCGCAGCAGTGCCAACCACCGGAAGCAGCGGCGCCCAACCGGGAAAACGGGTGGTCGCATCGAAGACCGCGGCGGATGCGATGACGAGTCCAAGCCCGCCGAACGTGACGACGGCCCTGATCGGGAGACTCAAGAGACGCGGCATTCCCCACGCAGCCAATGCGCCGCCGACCGCGAACTCCCACGCACGCGTCGGGAGTGAGAAGAAGGCCCAAGGCTGCGACTGCGCCGTCACCACGATCGAGGCGCCGAGCGACACCACGAAGATGACCGCGAGTGCGGCGACGACGCGGCGCCTGACGTCCCGAGGCTGACGCGTCGCGCGCCGTCCAACGAGCACCAGCAGCGCCGGCCACACCGCGTAGAACTGCTCCTCGAGCGACAACGACCAGAAGTGCAACAAGGGGGACGGGCCGTGGTGCGCGGCGAAGTAACCCGTGTCCTGGAGGGGGAAGCGGACGTTGACTACGAACAGTGACGACGCGATGCCATCGTCGGCCACCCCGCGGACAAGCAGCGGCAAGAGGATCACAGAGGACGCGATCACCACCGTCACGATCACGAGCGCGGACGACGGCAACAGGCGCCGCGCGCGCCGCGCATAGAACCGCGCGAAGGACACACGGCCCGTAGCTCCGAGCTCATCGAGCAGCATGCCGGTGATCAGGAAGCCGGAGATGACGAAGAACACATCGACACCCACGTAGCCGCCGCTGATGCCGGGAACACCCGCGTGGTACAGCACCACAAGCATCACGGCCAGCCCTCGAAGGCCCTCGACATCCCAGCGGAACCGCGTGGCGCGCGGCGGTGGGGTGTGAGCGCCGTCGGTGACGGCGGCTGGGCTGCTCACACTCACTGAACGTCGACGCGCAGCGCGCGCAGCTGCACGAACCAGCGCTGGTCGCCTGGAGCGCCACGCCGTTGCCACGGTTCGAATGCGCGCACTGGCCGCAACACCATCTCCATGGGTCGGCACCAGTCGGCGAGCCACGCGGGCACGGCGACATGCCGGGGACCCGGCTCGGGCTCGGGCCCCAGCTGCCACGTCTCGAGTGCGCGTCCGTTCACGCGCAGCTCGACCGACGGGTTCGGACTGTGGTGGGCACTCGTGCCCAGCTCGAAGCCGAGCACCAGGTCGCGCCCCGTCACTGGGCCGATATCGAGCGCGAGACGCGCCTCGGAGCCGTCGGTCCACACGCCACCGCCATCGGGAGCGGGCCACGACCAGCCCGGACCGCCGATCGCGTCGAGGAGCTCGGGTGTGATCGCGATCCACTCGCCCGTCGGGAGAGTGCGCGGATCCGAGCGGGTGAGCGGACCCCACAGCCGGAGGGCCGCGACCTCGGCGCGACGGGGGCGGCCGAGCAGCGCGAGCGTCGTGCTCAACGCCGGTCGAGCCACGAGGTTGGGCTCGACGCGCCGACGGCGCACCGCGGCCGCGCGTCCGAGCGGTCCTGATCCGCCGCCGGCCTGCACGAGCGCCGTGCGCACCAGCTCATTGATTCGGGGCGCACCGTTCGCGCTCGGGCCTGCCGTGTGTGCGAGCAGACGACTCCGTACGTCGCGGCGCGTCGATGCCATGCGCTGGGCGAGCAACTCGGCTCGCTCGGATGCGAGCACCGACGCCGCGATCTCGAGACCCTCGGTCGCGACGTCAACCAGGCTCATGCTGGTCGCCACCCGCACGAACCGCTCGGGATCGACGTGCGGGAGCAGGCTGTCGACGTCAACGAGCCAGTCGAGGCGTTGCGTCGCCTCACCATGCGACGCGTGCTCAAGCGTGTGCACGAGATGGTCGGCATCGTCGAGGCGCTCGGTGTCAACACCGGCGAAGGCGACCGGCCGCGCGGCACTCCAGAGCTCGTCGTTCGCATGGAGCCCGCGGACGCCCTCGAACACGTGCCAGTGCAGGTCGATGTCTGCCGAAAGACCATCGCCATCGAAGTTCCAACCGTGACGACGTGCAACGAGGCGTGCTGCGAGGTATCGGGGTGTGACGCCCTGCACGCCGGTCCAGCCAGCGTCCACGAGTACCGCCGCGGCGGTACCGGCCTGTGTCGTGGGTACGAGCACGTCGATGTCGCCCATCTCGCGCGTTCCCCAGCCGCGCCGGTTGGCAGCGAGCAGGGCGGCGCCCTTGAGCAGCAGTGTCTTGACCCCCGCCGAGACCAGTGCGCGCAGCGCGGGCGCGACTGCGTCGGCTCGCATCTGGTTGGATGCCCACAGCCAGCGGTACTTGCCCCGCATCCGGGGCGGAAGGCACCCGGCGAGACCCGACGCATTGAGGTTGGCGAACACCTGCGGGAACAAGCGACCCTCGGGGTACGCCGCGTCGTCGAGATCAGTGTCGCGGAACCACTCGTCCCAAGCCGTCGCGGCAGACGGCCCGGCATCAACCGCCGCTCGAACGAGGAGCCGGTCGCGGGGTTCGAGCTCGAGGAACGGCACGGCTGTGTTCAGTCCCCGCGGGCCGACCCGCCGTTGCGACGCCGATGGGCACGCATGACAGCCAGGAGATCGCGATCCCACTGCTCGTGCTGCACGACGGTGATGTTCTGGCCGTGGACCCGTCGGAGAAGCACGACTACCTCGACGGTCTCGACGCGCATCTCGAGCGCGCGCGCGCGCGCGATCCATTCGACACCCGCCGCCGTGTACAAGTCGGAATTGAACAAGCCGACGCGCCCGAAGACCTCCCGACGCGCCAATAGCGTTCCAGTCAGCGGGCCGCGCTGCGGCGCGGATTTCACCCGCAGGCTGCGGGTCGCGTCGCGCGCACTGGGGTCGACGAACTGCTGCACGAGCCCGCTCACGAGCAGCGGCTCGCGGTCCCGATCGAGCACCTCGAGCTGACGCTCGAGCTTGTCCTTGGTCCACATGTCGTCAGCGTCACAGAACGACAGCAGCGCGCCGGCAGCTTCCTCGATCCCGCGGTTGAGGGCAACGGACTGGTTCTGTGCTTCCTGGCGCACCAAGCGGACTGACGGGCCGAACCGCGCGACGACGTCGGCGGTGCCGTCGCGGGAGCCGTCGTCGACGACGATCACCTCGCTGGGTGGCACGGTTTGCGACAGCACGCTGTCGATCGCGTCCTCGATGAACGCGGCACCATCCCGTACCGGGATGATCGCTGAGATCGTCGGTGAACCCCTGCTGTCGGAAGTCACGAAGCCGCCAACGAGCTGATGGCATCGACAACCGCGTCGAGGTCTTCGCCGACTTCAAGCCTGTAGCCGGGCACGCGTGGTGCGAGGTCGGCGAGCAGGTGCAGCGATCCCGGTGTCGCGCCGAAGAGACCGAAGATGGTGCTCGGAGCCATGGCTCGCAGCACGGCGCTCGGACTGATCGCCGACACACCGACACGCCCAGTGACCGACGGCACCGCGATCGCGCGGATGGGCGCGCCGACACCCAATTGGGCCTCGTGCGTGCCGGCCAAGTCGATGATGGCCTTCTCGCGATCGAGTCGCGCTGCGTTGCGCACCGACGGGCGCAGGGCCGGGAGCAGCGAAGGCGAATCGGGTCGGAGTTTGGCTGTGGCGTACACGCCGTATACCCAGGGCTGCGGTTCCAACGCGACGAGGCAGTAGTCGTCGCCCAAGTAGTGGAGACCCGCAGCGAGACAGGCGAGCGCTGCCGTCGACTTCCCCGCGCCCGCGCCGCCGACCAGCAGCACTGCGCCGTCGGATGTCGCGACCGCTCCTGCGTGGGTGAGCTGCATGCCGCGCCGGCTGCCCCACCACGACAGGATCAGGCGCAGCGGCGAAGCGGATTGCCAGTACGCCATGCGCCGCGCGTCGTGGAGCCAGAACACGCCGTGCGACGTGGCGGCATCGAAGATGCTCAGCGACGCCGTATGCACGTCGACCGCGGTCATGAACCGGCTGTCGCAATACGAGCCCACGAGACCAAGCGGCGCGAGCTCTTGTGGAACCCACGGCGCGCGGGGCATGCCGATGCCCGACACCGCGCTGTCCCACATGTCGATCGTGAGTGCCGGGGCTTCATCGGGCTCGGTGTCGCGTCGCGCGGAGAGCGCGGGGTCGGTCCGCTCAACGAGGTCGGTGCCCACGGCCCGCACGAGCACCGACTGCTCGGCGATTCGGTACCGGAGACTCGTCATCCCGGTAGCCTCCGCAGCCGCGCCGAACAGCGCCCGGTTCGACGCGAAGAACCGTGCCGTCGAGTGCGATGGACTCAGCCCGCTGACTCGGGCAGGTGCGGCCACCCAGCCTCATCTACTTGGTGGATCGGGTCGAGGAGCACGAGGTCGGCCATATCGCGGTACTCCTCCAGCTCAGGCGAGGCCCAGCCGCTCTGGGGTGGCGCCACCGGCAACGCGCCGGCCGGTGGATCAGGTGCCTCGACGTCGGCCAACAGTCCGGCGACCTCGAGCCGGCGTGCGAATGCTTCGACATCAGCGCGGATCTCGTCGGCCGAAGTTCTGTAGCGCGCTGCGAGCACGACGCAAGCCCCGCCCACGCTCCCGGCCGGATCGAAGCACGACCACACGTCGGCACCGGGGCCAACAAGCGCGTAGTAGATGCCAGTCTCGAGGTTGATCGCGATCACCTCGTCGTCCAAGCGCTCGTGCGTGATCGCCGGCACCCGAATCGAGAATCCACGCTCGGACACGCGACTACACCCGTGAGGCGGTCGACAACAGCGCCGGAGAGTCCAACTCGACGTAGAGACCGTGATACGCGTCGACGCACCGCTCGAACGCGAAACGCTCCCTGGCGCGCTCATGCGCGACTTGTCCCATCGCCGCGGCACCGACAGGGTCGTCGAGCATGCGTGCAATTGCCCGGGCCAACGCGCCCGGGTCGTCAGGCGGTACGAGCAGACCCGTGACACCGTTCTCGACGGTCTCGACGAGCCCGCCGATGCCCGATGCGATCACCGGACGGGCGGCGTGCGCGGCTTCGAGCGCGGCGAGCGAGAAGCCCTCGGTGTGGCGCGACGGCACGAGGACGATGCTGGCGTCATTCATCGCGCGCCGCATGTCCTCGCGCGAGATGTTCCCCAGCAGGTGCACGCGCGACGCGACGCCGGATCGCTTGGCTTGCCGACGGATCGCGTCGGCACATTGGCCATCGCCTGCAATCATGAGTTGGCAGCTCGGATGTGTTGCCCGGAGGCGTGCGAGCGCCTCGACCGCGATATCGAAGCCCTTCTGCTCGAGGAGGCGTCCGACACCGAGGAGCTGACCAGCCACCGGCCGAGTGGTGGGTGCAGTGTCGACGAATCGCAAGCCATTGGGGATCAACCGCACCTCAGCAGCGAGGTCAGGTATCGCTTCGTACACAGCCGAACGGACCGGTCCCGACACTGCCGTGACCACATCGGCGGCTCGCAAGAGCTTCTCGGCACTGGGCGCGAGCCGACCCAGCGACTCGAAGGTGCCGTGCACGCTGACCACCAGCGGCAACGGGCGGCGCTGGTGTGCACGCAAGGCGTACCAAAGCCCGATGTCGCCAAAGCCATGAACGTGACGGATCCTGACCTCATGGTCGGCTTCGATCATGCGAATCCGGTGCGCGGCCTCGAGGATCCCTGCTGGCTTTGCCGAGTGCATCGGCAAGTCGAAGGGGATTCGGTAGACCGGGATGCCGTCGAGCACCTCGACCGGCGCGTGGTCCTCACGGCCGGTGCCCGCGGCAACGACGATCTCGAGCCCACGCGTGGAGAGCTCGGGCAGCACCTGGGCGAGGAGCGTTTCGATCCCGCCCGTGTCGGGCGCGAAGCGGGGGCAGACGACCAAGATGCTCATGGAGCAAGCGCGATGCTGAGAACGTTGAGGCAACGTGCGAGACGCTATCCAACGCTGACCACGACCGAGCCGCAGAGGACGCCCGGGCGGAAGCGGCCAGACGATCACTCATGGACTGTGACACGAGGCTCGCCCGCTACCGCGCCGCGCTCGAAGGTGGTGCCGACCCGACCGTCGTCGCCACCTGGATCAAGGAGGTGCAGGGCCAACGCCTCGCCGCCGAACAGGCGCTCCTGGAAACGGAGGCCACGATGCCGAGCAGCCCACACGAGATCCGCGCCCTGCTCGATCAGGTCGGGGACGTTCGGGCGATGCTCGCCGAAGCGGACCCGACACTGAAGGCTGCCGTCTACGCCGACCTCGGGATCACGCTCACCTATCGGCCCGAAGACCGGGTCGTAGTGGCGGAATCGCGCCCCATGTCCGCGTGTACAAACGAACGTGTCGGAGGGGGGACTTGAACCCCCACGCCCTTGCGGGCACTAGCCCCTCAAGCTAGCGCGTCTGCCAATTCCGCCACTCCGACGTGTGAGCGTTGCAGTGTATCGGTCCAGGTACCTTGAACTCCCCAGCAAGGAGCGTCATGCCCGCGCGCCCGTACGAGTTGTTGAGCATCGTCGTGCCGATGCTCAACGAGGAGGAAGCACTCCCTGCCCTTGTCGCCGCGGTGCGCGACGCGGGCAGCGCGCTCGTACGCGCCGGGGCCATCAACGCCTTCGAGCTCGTGCTGGTCGACGACGCGTCCACCGACCGCACCCGCACGCTCGCCGAAGAGATGGCGCGCCGCGACGGATGGATCACGGCCGCCACGCACGACCACAACCACGGACTCGGTGGCTCCATCCGCACGGGATTCGCGTCCGCGCAGGGTGACATCGTGCTCTACACCGACGCCGATCTCCCGATCGACCTCCAGGATGCCCGGAAGATGATCGAGGTCCTCGACGCGTCCGGGGCTGACATCGTGGCCGCGTACCGGCTCAACCGGGGCGAAGGGCTGCGCCGGAGCGTCATCTCCGGGATCTACAACCGTCTCGTCGGGTTCGCGCTCGGCGTGCGGTTCCACGACGTCAACTTTGCCGCCAAGCTCCTCACTCGCGCCGCGCTCGACCGGCTCGAGCTGAAGAGCGAAGGCTCGTTCATCGACGCGGAGATCCTCGCCCGGGCCACGCGGCTGGGCCTGCGCGTCGAGCAGATCGGGCTGCGCTACTTCCCCCGTGTCGTCGGCACCTCGACCCTTGGGTCATGGGCGACCATCCGCGGCATCCTGCGCGAGCTGCGGACGCTCCGACCGGAGATCCGGCGGCTGCGGCCGCCCGCGGCCGAGCGCGGCTAGGAGACCGGGAGCGCCTCGTCCGCGAAGTGACACGCGACCGGGTGCCCCTGTCCCCGGTCGATCAACGCCGGCTCTTCCTCGGCACAGATCTGCTGCGCCTTCCAACAGCGCGTACGGAACCGGCACCCGCTCGGGGGATCAACCGGGCTGGGCACATCGCCCTCGAGCAGGATGCGTCGCCGCTCACGCTCGACCTTCGGATCGGGTACCGGAACCGCCGAAAGCAGAGCTTGCGTGTAGGGATGCGACGCGTGGTCGTACACAGCGTCGCTCGGACCGATCTCGACGATCTTGCCGAGGTACATCACCGCCACCTCGTCAGACACGTGCCGCACGACGCCGAGATCGTGCGCGATGAACACGTAGGCGAGGTCGAGCTCCACTTGGAGCTCCTCGAGCAAGTTCACCACGCCGGCACGAATCGAGACGTCGAGCGCGCTCACCGGTTCGTCGAGCACGATGAGATCTGGATCCAGCGTGAGCGCGCGTGCGATCCCGATCCGCTGTCGCTGGCCACCAGAGAACTCGTGCGGATACCGGTTGACGTGCTTCGGATCGAGCCCCACGCGTTCGAGCAGACGGCAGATGCGTTCGGAACCTCCGTCGTGCCAGCGGCCGTGCACCTTCAAGGGGTCGGCGAGGATGCTCCCGACCGTGAGGCGCGGGTTCAGCGACGCGTACGGGTCCTGGTAGACGATCTGCATGCTCCGCCGGAGCGCACGCAGCTCCTTGCCCGAGGCCTTCATCACATCCGTGCCCGCGAAGCGCACCTCTCCGCTCGTCGGCTCGATCAGGCGAAGGATGCACCGGCCCGTCGTGGTCTTGCCGCAGCCCGACTCCCCCACGAGCGAGAGCGTCTTGCCCTTGTGCACCGAGAACGAGATGTCGGCGACGGCGCTGACGCGGCCGACCTCGCGCCGCAGCAGCCCGGCGCGGATCGGGTAGTCCTTCACCAACCGGTCGACTTCGAGCACTGGCGAGCCGACACGAGGGCTCACGGTGCTCTCGGAAGTGATGGACGTCACGCGCGCTGCCCCTCGCGCAGCCGCTCGGGCGTGAGTCCCACCAGACCTTCCGAGAAGTGACACGCGGCGCGATGTGACGGGTCGACCTCCTCGAGTGCCGGAACCACCGTCGCACACGGCTCTGGAAGCCGCGCGAACTCACACCGCGGATGGAACGTGCATCCGGGTGGCCGCTCGATGAGCGACGGGGGTTGACCCGTGATCCGGTAGAGCTTCTGGCCGTGCGTCTTGCGGTCGAGACGCGGCAACGACGCCAGCAATCCCAAGGTGTAGGGGTGACGCGGCTCGTAGAAGATCTGGTCGACCGGTCCGGTCTCGATGTGACGACCCGCGTACATGACCGCGATCCGATCGGCGATGCCAGCCACGACGCCGAGGTCGTGAGTGATGAGCATGATCGAGGACCTCGTGCGCGCCTGGATGCGCTCGAGCACTTCGAGCACCTGGGCCTGAAGCGTGACGTCCAGTGCGGTCGTCGGCTCGTCGGCGATGAGCAGCGCCGGGTCGTTCGCCAGTGCCATCGCGATCATCGCTCGCTGGCGCATGCCCCCGGAGAACTCGTGCGGGTACTGATCGGCCCGTTGGCGCGGATTCGGGATGCCGACGAGGTCGAGGAGCTCGACGACACGCTCGTCGCGGTCCTTGCTGGCGATCTCGTGATGGACCTCGATGGCTTCGCCGATCTGGGACCCGATGGTGAACACGGGGTTGAATGACGCGAGCGCGTCCTGGAACACGATCGCGATCTCCTCGCCACGGAGCGGCTGAAGCTCCTTGTCGCCGAGCCCGATG
>Ga0194132_10000140_pt1 | contig 141281 bp, 141 predicted proteins | sample TA2KigOf80mmetaG_FD_148612 | JGI IMG/M metagenome (GOLD analysis project Ga0194132, IMG submission 148612) | Freshwater microbial communities from Lake Tanganyika, Tanzania - TA2015054 Kigoma Offshore 80m | ecosystem: Environmental > Aquatic > Freshwater > Lake | place: Tanzania: Lake... | reverse complement strand
GACCGCCGACTCCTTGCGCCATCGGTAGTAGGTAAACTGGGTCACGCCGATCGACCGCACGGCCTCCGCAACCGACTGGCCTTGGGACACCAACACATCCACCTGCCGCAGCTTGGCGACGATCTCCTCCAGCTTGTGCTGCTTCTGGGGCATTCCTTCATCCTCCAAATGGCTCAAAAGCCATACCTCAGGGAGGACCACTTTTCAGGGGGCAGACCAGAACCGTCCCATCTGGCTGGTCGAGGCGCCGCCGCGCTCGACGGCCTTGCCGCCGACGATCCAGCGCATCGCGGGATCACGTCCAAGCCGGTCGGCGTCGTTCACGTCCCCGTAGCCGGCGAGGCGACCATAGATCGACTGACGCAGCAGACCGACAATGCCATGCCAGCCGTTCCTGCCGGTCCGCGCATCGGCGAGAACTTCGCCCGCCAAAGCTGTCAGCCCCAGGGCGTCATCAAGTTCGCGATAAGCGAGCAGACCTGCACCGGAGGTGACCCGTGATCCATGGAACTCCAGCTTCAGGCGGCGGTCGAAAACGGGCCGCAGGGAGCCGCGATCCGATTCACCCGCCGGGTTCCCCATCCGAGCCGCCCTCCAACACCCTTAAGTCCATTGATTCTTTCATCAGATTTGGCGGCTCACGTCACGAAACAGCTCGGGTATCTGCAAAATCCGGGAGAATACGGCGTGTGGCTGTCCGCTCGCCCGATGGCGTCGGTCAGGCTAGGTCCTGTCGCGGCCCGCCAGAAGCCAGCGGAACACGACCATGGCGGCCAAGACCCCCAGAACCTGGGCCGCGATAAACATCGGCGCGTCGGCCGGCCGGATGCCGGCGGAGGTGGTGGTGAACGAGCGCGCGAGGGCGACCGCGGGGTTGGCGAACGAGGCGGACGCGGTGAACCAGTACGCCGCCGTGATGTAGAGCGCGACGGCGAACGGCATTGACTCGGCGCGCGCCGCGCGGCAGCCGAGGATCGTCGCCAGCAGCCCGAAGGTGGCGACGAACTCGCAGAAGCCCTGGGCCACGCTGGCCCATTCCTTGATCCCGACCTGCGCGACGGGCAGCTCGAACATGATGTGGGCGACCGCGACACCGACCAACGCGCCGCCGACCTGGACAGCGACGTAGGCGACCGCCGTGCCGGGGACGAACTTGCGCCGCGCGGCCATGACCAGGGTGACCGCCGGGTTGAAGCGCGCGCCCGAGATCGGGCCGAACACCAGGATCAGCACGACCAGCGCGGCACCCGTCGCCACGCTGTTGCCAAGGAGCGCGATCGCCGCGTTCCCGTCCGCGAGCGCCTCGCCCATGATGCCGGAGCCCACGACGGTCGCGAGCAGCAGGAACGTGCCGAGGAACTCGGCCGCGAGGGCGCGCGTCACGAGAGGGTCAGGTCACGCTGTCGACGAGGGCGCGACCCATCGCGTCCAGCCGACGCTGCAACGCCAGGCGGTCGAGCGACTCGATGGGCAGATTCGTGAACACCTGCAGTCGCTTTTCGATCTGGCGATAGACGTCGTTGAACACCGCGAAAACCCGTTCGGGCGTTCCCGTCGCCTCGACCGGGTCCGGGAGGCCCCTATGGGCGGTCATCGGCTGGCCCGGCCAGATCGGGCAGACCTCGCCCGCCGCGCGGTCGCACACCGTGAAGACAAAGTCCATGGCCGGTGCGTCCGGCCGGGCGCACTCGGCCCAATCCTTCGATCGAAGCGATTCGGTCTTGTAGTTGAATTCTTGCAGAAACTCGAGGGTCACCGGGTGGATGGCGCCCTTGGGGTGGCTGCCGGCGCTGTAGCCCGTGAACCGACCGCCGCCGATCCGGTTCAGGTTGCATTCGGCCATGACGCTGCGCGCCGGATTGCCCGTGCACAGGAACAGCACGTTGTAAGCGGTCTTGGTCATGACGTGGCCCCGCGACACCTAATCTTGGCTCTGCCCAGTGGCCTTTCATGACAGCGTGATGACAACCGCCGGGTCACGGCGCGGCCAGGAATTGGGCGGCGGCGCGATCGGCGGCAGAGGGCAGGGCCGCGTCCGGGTCGGCGATCCAGGCGGCTGCATCGTGCAGGACGATGTCAGCGCGTAGATCGCGCAATAGCATGTGCCAGCCGGTGCCGTAGTAGGCCAGACGCTGGCGGGACCCCAGGCGGCGCGCGAAGGCCCGCGTCGGCCCCGGTGGGATGATCTGGTCGTTGGCGCCGTAGAGCAGCAGCATCGGCACGCCGTCGGCCGGCGGCGCGGCGAGCGCGGCGTCCATCAGATGCACCAGGCCCCAGATGGCATCGGCGCGGGTTTCCTTGATGACCAGCGAATCGGCGCCCAGCGCGCGCAGCATCGGGATGTTGTCGGACGCCTGGATGTTCAGGCCCCGCGCCGAAAACCGGGCGCCCGGCGCGACGTGAGCGGTCAACCAAAGCGTCGCCTTGTAGAGGGGGGTGAGTGTCGACCAGCCCCACAGCGCCGGCGCTGCCAGGATCACGCCGGCGGGGCGGAGACCGCCCGCGCCGTCGAGCGCGAGCAGGGCCACGGCGCCACCCATGCTCTCGCCCAGCAGAAAGACCGGCGCGTCGGGGTGGCGCGCGGCGACCAGGGCGAAGGCGTCGCGGGCATCCTGGGCGAGCGTGGCGGCGCCCGGCCACAGGCCCGGGTCCGGGTTGGCGCCGAAGTGCCGCTGATCGTAGGCGTAGGTGGCGATGCCGTGGCGCACCAGCACCTGGGCCGGCGCCTCGAACGCCGAGCCATAGTCATTGAAGCCGTGCAAGGCGAGGACGACTGCGCGCGCATCGCCTTCCGGCAGCCAGGCACGCAACGGCAGGCGCGCGCCGTCGGCGGTGACGAAGGCGTCGGGCTCCAACCGGGCCGGCGCCGTACGCGGTCCGGCGGGGAACTCGAGCGGCGCGCACGCCGCCCCGCCCAGCGCCATGGTTAGAACCAAGGTCGCCACGCGGACCGCGCGTCTTGCCGAGCCGCGCCCGGGCCACCTATGGTGCCGGGTGATCCTTCGCCAGAGACCGCACGCGCCCATGGCACTCCCCGATCCGGCCTCGAAGCGCACGTCGTGGCTCGGGCTCTGGACCCTCTATCTGAAGGAAGTGCGCCGCTTCCTCAAGGTGCCAGCGCAGACCGTGCTGGCGCCCATGGGCACGACGCTGCTGTTCCTGGCGGTGTTCACGCTGGCGCTGGGCGGCGCGGGGCGCGAGGCGGCCGGCGTCCCCTTCCTCGCGTTCCTGGCCCCCGGCCTGGTCATGATGGCGGTGCTGCAGAACGGCTTCGCCAACACCTCATCGTCGCTGATGATCGCGCGCGTGCAGGGCAACATCGTCGACTATCTCATGCCGCCGCTGAGCCCGGCCGAGCTGCTGGCCGGGCTGGTGGCCGGCGGCGTGACGCGCGGCATCGTGTGCGGCGTGGCGACCCTGCTGGCGGTGCAGCCCTTCGCGCCCATGCTGCCGGTGGACTGGGCGCTCGCGCTCTACTTCGTCGTCGCCGGCTCGGCCATGATGGCGCTGATCGGCATCGTCACGGCGATCTGGGCCGAGAAGTTCGACCAGCTCGCCGCCATCACCAACTTCGTGGTCACGCCACTCGCGTTCCTCTCGGGCACGTTCTACTCGGTTGAGCGCCTGCCCGAGCCGTTCCGTGCCATCAGCCACGCGAACCCGCTATTCTACGCGATCGACGGGTTCCGCGCCGGGTTCATCGGCCGCTCCGACGCGCCGGCCTGGCTGGGCGTGACCGGTTTGGCCGTGGTGGTGATCGCGCTGGCGCTGCTGGCCCACCGCCTGCTGGTCTCGGGGTGGAAGCTAAAGCCGTAGTCGGTTCCTGTTGACGCGCACGGCAAGGATGATATATCAACATTGATATGCAGAACGGCTGGCGCGTCCAGTTCGCTGGGCCGGAGGCCGAGGCTGAAGTGCGCGACTTGCCCGAAGACCCCTAGGCCCGCTTCTTCTGAGTTGTCGGCCTGATCGAGCGGTCGGGGCTGTTGCACCTTCACATGCCCCTCGCTAGGCACCTGCGGGGCAAGCTCTGGGAGTGTCGGTTGAGCGGATCAAGTGGCATCGCGCGATCGATCTACGTGACGGCGTCGGGGCGTCGCGTCATGGTTCTCAGGACCTTCGTCAAGAAGACCCAGAAGACCCCGTCCGATGAACTTGGCTTGGCCATGCGCCGTGCGCGCTTGGTCGGGCTGTCGATCTAGTACGAGGACCTGCTATGGCGGAAATGCGAGAGGCTGTTGCGAAGCCCACCCCTGTCCGGAAGCTCTATCGAGAGCTTCTCAGAAATCCCGCGTTCCGGCGCGAGTACGACGCGCTGGAGGAGGAGTTCCGTCTCGCCGCCGAGCTTATCGAGGCGCGGAGCCGGGCCGGGCTCAGTCAGGGCGACGTCGCGCGCCGCATGGGGACGTCCCAGCCCGCGGTCGCGCGGCTGGAGAGCGGTCGGCACCGGCCGACCACGCGCTCGATCGAGGCCTACGCCAAGGCCACGGGGCACCGGGTCGAAATCCGCCTCGTGCCCATTGTCTCCAAGAAGGCGGCAACCAAGCGACGGCCGAAGACGGCCGCGTAGCATGGTCGCGTGGCGACGGCTCGTGGAACCCGACGTGCCGCCAGGGGGTATCGTCGCCACCGCGTGACGCCGCGGCCGTCACCCATTGGTCGTCGCGGACCGCCGAAATCGTGGGGTGGTGGCAGCCGCGTTGACACACTGAGGCCCCGCCCGGATACTCCGTCGCTTTTCCGCCACCCATCTCCACCAGGGGCGCCCCACGGGCGCGATGCCATGACCGTTCCCGCCGCCGTGATGCCGACGTACGCCCGGGCCGAGCTCGCCTTCGAGCGCGGCGAAGGCGCCTGGCTGATTGCGACCGACGGGCGACGTTTCCTCGACTTCGCGTGCGGCGTCGCGGTGACCGGGCTGGGCCATTCCCACCCGCACTTGGTCAAGGCCCTGACCGAGCAGGCGCGCAAGGTCTGGCACATCTCGAACCTCTACCGCATCCCGGAACAGGAGCGCTTGGCCCAGCGCCTGGTCGACAACTCCTTCGCCGACACGGTCTTCTTTCAGAACTCGGGCGCCGAGGCGCTGGAGTGTAGCTTCAAGATCGCGCGCAAGTATCATGACGTGACCGGCAACCCGGACTGCTACCGCGTCATCAGCTTCGAGGGCGCATTCCACGGTCGCACGCTGGCCGCCATCGCGGCGGGGCGCCAAGCCAAGCACATCGCAGGCTTCGAGCCGCTGCCCGACGGCTTCGACCAGGTGCCGTTCGGCGATACCAACGCGCTGCGCGCCGCGATCACGCCGCGGACCGCCGCGATCCTGATTGAGCCCGTGCAGGGCGAAGGCGGCATCCGGCCGGCCGACCCGCACTTCCTGCGCGCGCTGCGCGCCACCGCCGACGAGTTCGGCCTGCTGCTGATCTACGACGAGGTGCAGACCGGCATGGGGCGCACCGGGCGCCTGTTCGCCCACGAGCATTCCGGCGCGACACCCGACGTCATGGCCGTGGCCAAGGCGCTGGGCGGCGGCGTGCCGATCGGCGCGTGCCTGGCCACCGCCAAGGCCGCCCAGGGCATGACGCCCGGCACCCACGGCTCGACCTTCGGCGGCAACCCGCTGGTCTGCGCGGTCGGCAACGCGGTGCTCGACGTCATGCTGGCCGACGGCTTCATGGCCCGCGTCGAGGCGGCCGGCGCGCGCCTGCGCAAGGGGCTGGAGGGCCTGGTCGCGCGCCACTCCAAGGTGTTGGCCGAGGCGCGCGGGCTCGGGCTGCACCTGGGCCTGCGCGCCCACGTGCCGCAGAACGACCTGATCGAGGCGCTGCGCGCACGCGGCCTGCTGACAGTCGGCGCCGGCGACAACGTGGTGCGCGTCCTGCCGCCCCTGATCGTGTCGGACGCCGAGATCGACCAGGCGCTCGGCATCCTGGACGACGCGTGCCGGAGTCTCGCGTTATGACGCTGCGCCACTTCCTCGATCTGGACGTACTGTCGCCCACGGTGCTGCGCGGCATCCTGGACGACGCGACCGCGCGCAAGAGGCGGATGAAGCTAGGCCAGCACGAGGCACCGTTGGCCGGCAAGGCGCTCGCGCTGATCTTCGAGAAGCCGTCGACGCGCACCCGCGTGTCCTTCGAGGTGGGCATGCGCCAACTCGGCGGCCACACCGTCATGCTGAGCCCTGTGGACATGCACCTGGGCCGGGGCGAATCGATCGCGGACACGGCGCGCGTGCTGTCGCGCTACGTGGACGCGATCATGATCCGCACCCAGGACCACGCGAAGCTGCTGGATCTGGCGGCGCACGCCACCGTGCCGGTGATCAACGGCCTGACCGACCGCACCCACCCGTGCCAGTTGCTGGCCGACGTCATGACGTTCGAGGAGCACCGCGGGCCGATCCGCGGCAAGCGGGTCGCCTGGGCGGGCGACGGCAACAACATGGCCGCGTCGTGGATCCACGCCGCCGTGCAGTTCGGCTTCGAGCTGCAGATCGCCTGCGCCGACGCCTACCGGCCGTCCCAGGCGATCCTGGACTGGGCGGCCGAGCGGCAGGGCCGCATCGTGGTCGGCGACGACGTGCGCGCGGCTGTGCGCGACGCCGACTGCGTGGTGACCGACACCTGGGTGTCCATGAGCGACACGCGCACCGACGGCAAGCGCGAGCTGTTGGAGCCCTACCGCATCGACGCGGGCATCATGGCGCTGGCGCGCCCCGACGCGATCTTCATGCATTGCCTGCCGGCGTACCGCGAGCAGGAGGTCACGTCCGAGGTGATCGACGGCCCGCGGTCGGCGGTGTGGGACGAGGCCGAGAACCGGCTGCACGCGCAGAAGGGAATCCTGGCGTGGTGTTTGGGCGCACCGACGACGTGATCCAGCCGTTCCGCGTCGACCCGCTCGCCGTGCTGGGACGCGTCGTGCGGTTGGGCGACACGGTTGACCGCGTGCTCGGCCAGCACGCCTACCCCGAGCCGGTCTCGCGCCTGCTGGGCGAGACTATGGCGCTGGCCGCCGGCGTGGCCGGCGCGCTCAAGTTCGACGGCGTGCTCAGCATCCAGGTCAAGGGCGACGGCCCGCTGCGCCTGCTGGTCGCCGACTACGCCACCGGGGGGCGGATGCGCGGCTACGCCGCCTACGACGCCCAGCGCTTGGCCGCGCGCGACGGCGACGCCGCGGCGCCCGGCGAGCCAGTGCCGCGCTTCATCGGCGCCGGCGTGCTTGCCTTCACCGTGGACCAGGGCCCCGACACCGAGACGTACCAGGGCTTGGTCGAGCTGGCCGGCGGCACCATGGCCGGCTGCGCGCACCACTACTTCCGTCGCTCCGAGCAGTTCGACGCCGTCGTCAAGCTGGCGGTCGGGCGCGACGACACCGGGCGCTGGCGCGCCGGCGCGCTGATGCTGCAGCGCGAGCCCGACATCGGTGGCGCGGCGCCCGCGACACCCGACGGCCTCGACGAGGATGAACGCTGGCGGCGGGCGCTGGCCTTCGCCGCCAGCGCGACCAGCGCCGACCTGCTCGACCGCGAACTTCCGGCGGATCATCTGCTGTGGCGGCTCTATCATGAGGACGGCGTGCGGGTGTTCCAGCCCAAGCCGCTGGCGTTCGGCTGCCGCTGCTCGCGCGAGCGGGCCGAGGCCGTGCTGCTGGCCCTGCCGCCGGACGACCTGGAATCCATGACCATCGAGGGCGCGATCCATGTCACCTGCCAGTTCTGCAACCGAACCGAATCTTTCGACCGCGCGGCCCTGCCACCGGCCCACGGCCATGCCTGAGGCTACCCGGCGCCTGATGCTGCTGGGCGGCCTGGCGCTGGCCGGCTGCGAGGCGATACCGCCGCGTGCGCAGTTTGCCGAGATCACCTTCGCCCATCTGCCGCGCATTGCGCTGGATGTGGCGCGCATCGAGATTGTGGACGACTTTGTGGCGCCGCTGGAGCCACCCCATGTCGAGCGGGAGTTCCCGATCGAGCCGGCGGCCGTCGTGCGGCGCTGGGCCGGCGACCGCGTCGACGTCATGGGCTTGAACAGGATCCTGCGCCACGTGGTGACGGATGCCAGCGCCACCGAGGAGGCGCTCGGCACCCAGAGCGGCGTGACCGGCTTCTTCACCAACGACCAGAAGAAGCGCTATGCGCTCGCGCTCGCCGCGCGCCTCGAGATCGTCGCCGACGACAGTCGCTTCGTCGAGGCGCACGTCGCGGCGCGCGCCGACGGATCGGTCACCGTCGCCGAGGACGCCACGCTCGACGAGCGCGATCGCAAACTCTACCGCCTGACCGAGCAGGTGGCGCAGGCGCTCGACCGCGAGCTCGAAGCCGCCCTGCGACGCCACATGTCCGCCTACGTCCGCTGAGGGACCGCCCATGCCACGCCACGGCAGCGACCACGCGTTCCTGAACCGCGAGCCCTACGGCGCGATGTCCGAGCCGCCCTACGCCGGCGCGACCAGCTTCCTGCGCACGCGCTACAGCCGCGATCTGGCCGGCGTCGACGTGGCGGTCCTCGGCGTGCCCTACGATCTGGGCGTCACCAACCGCCCGGGCACGCGCTTCGGCCCGCGCGCCGTGCGCCAGGCCTCGACCCAGATCGCGTGGGGACCGCAGCACCCGTTCGACTTCGACCCGCGCGACCGGCTGGCCATCGTCGATTACGGCGACGTGGCCTACGACGTGGGCTACGTGGACGACATGCTGCGCCAGGTGGAGGCGACGGCGGACACCATCATCGACGCCGGCGCCTCGGTTCTCGCGCTGGGCGGCGATCACTTCGTCTCGCTGCCGCTCTTGCGCGCCCACGCCCGGCGCCACGGCAAGCTGGCGCTGGTGCACTTCGACGCCCACTCGGACACGTGGCGCGACGGCAACTACACCCACGGCACCATGTTCTTCCACGCCATGAACGAAGGGCTGATCGACCCGGCGCGGAGCGTGCAGACCGGCATCCGCACCCACAACCCCGAGACCCACGGTTTCACCATCCTGCCGCCCGAGACGGTCGACGCGCTGGGGCTCGACGGCGTGGTCGAAACCATCAAGCGCACGGTGGGCGGATCGAAGGCGTACCTCAGCTTCGACATCGACTGTTTGGACCCCGCTTTCGCGCCCGGCACGGGCACGCCGGTGTGCGGCGGGCTGACCAGCTACGCGGCGCTGCAGATCCTGGCGCGCCTGGGCGGCATCGCCTTCATAGGCATGGACCTGGTTGAGGTCGCCCCGGCCTATGACGTGGGCGAGATCACGGCGCTCGCCGGCGCTTCGCTCGCCATGCAGTACCTCAGCGTCATGGCCAAGGACCGCCCCGACCGGCCCGCGAGTTAGGACTTCGCGACCGCCGGGTCATCCCCGCTCATCTTTCGCGGTTCGCAGCCCGCTCGGCGCCTGGGAATGACACGACGGTCGATGATCATGGTTCCCTTGGGTCGGTCCTAGACGAGGATCCGTTCGCGTCGGATGGCCGGCAGGGGGTCGTCGAGTTCGCGCGCGTACGCGTGGCCGGCCCGCACCGCCATGGCGATGGTGCCCGGCGCTAGGCCATCGCCCAAGCGGGTGACCGTGCGCACCCCGGCCCGTTCCAGCGAAGCCGGATCGGCAACCAGGGCGTGGTACAGCTCGTCCACCGGCAGGCGCATGGTCACCAGCACGACCGCGTCGGCCTCCACGCTGATCGCGGGCTCGCCGTGCAGCCCGTGCAGCACGACGCGACCCGCCTCCACGGCGGCGAGTCGCCGCCCCGGCACCACCGTGACGCCGAGCCCGACGAGCCGGGCCTGGATGCGTTCCTGCTCGTTGGTCATGGCGCTCCACGGCCCGACGACGGCGTGCGGTGTGGCCAGCGTCACCGCACGGCCGGCGCGGCGCAGCACCTCGGCCATGGCGCCGCCCATGTAGTAGGGATCGTCGTCGATCACCACGACGCGGCCGTCGGGCCGTCGCCCGGCCAGGATGTCGTCGGGCGTGCCGACCGGCATGGCCGGGTCGATGGCCGGCGCGTGCTCGGTGTGCCGGCCGACGCCGTCACGCCGCCAGCGCGCGCCGGTCGCCAGCACCACGTGATCCGCGCCGACCGCCAGCACGTCGGCCGCGCCCATGGCGCTGCCACGGTAGACCTCGACGTTCGTCAGCTTGGCGATCTGCCCCACCCGCCAGTCGCGCACTCGGCCCCACGCGGCGAAACCGGGCATGCGGCACTCGCGCGCCACGCGCCCGCCCAGTTCGTCGGCGGCCTCGGCCAGGGTCACGTGGTAGCCGCGCTGGCCGAGCGCCCTCGCGGCCTCGAGCCCGGCGGGTCCGGCGCCGACGACGAGCACGGAGGACCCCGACGCCTTCGGCGCGATGCGTTCCGGGTGCCAGCCGCGCCGCCATTCCTCGCCCATGGTCGGATTCTGGGTGCAACGCAGAGGCACGCCTTCGTTGTTGGCCGAGCGGCAGATGTTGCAGCCGATGCACTCGCGGATGTCCTCGATCCGCCCCTCGGCGACCTTGCGCGGCAGGAACGGGTCGGCGATCGAGGGCCGCGCCGCGCCGATCAGGTCGAGCACGCCGCGCCGCACCTGACCCGCCATGGCGTCCGGGCTGGTGAAGCGGCCCACCCCCACCACCGGCTTGGTGGTCAGGGTCTTGACCCACGCGACGTGCGGTTCTTGCCAGCCTTCGTCGCCGAAGCGCGAACTCATGGAATCGTTGCCGGCGTCGCCGACGTTGACGTCCCACAGGTCCGGCAGCTCGGCCAGCAGGCCGACGATGTCGCGCGCCTCGCCGTCGCTGGTCAGGCCCTCGGCGCCGAGCAGCTCGTCCACGCCGAAGCGCAGCGCGATGGCGACGCGATCGCCGGCGATTGTCCTGGCGTCCTCCATCAGCTCGCGCGTCAGCCGCACGCGGTTCGCCAGACTGCCGCCGTACTCGTCGGTGCGCGGGTTCGTCCGCCGCAGCATGAACTGATGGAGCAGGTAGCCGTGTCCGGCGTAGACGTAAACGATGTCGAAGCCGGCGCGGATCGCGCGGCGCACCGCATCGCCGTGCCAGGCGCGCACGTTCCGGATGTCGGCCTTGTCCATCGCCCGCGCCTGGTGCGGCCCGCTGATGGCGCCGGGCGCCGGGCCGGGCGCCAGCAGGGGCAGGTGGCTCAGCCGGTTGTCGGTGTGGGCGCCGCCGTGCCACAGCTCGACGCCGGCCAGCGCGCCGCCGGCGTGGATCGCCTCGGCGATCGCGGCCATGACGCGCACGTCGTCGTCGTCCCACAACGTGCAGAAGGCGTAAGGACTGTCGTCCGAGGACGGGTGGATCGAGCAGTACTCGGTGCACACCACGCCCCAGCCACCCTCGGCCTTGACCGCGCGCATGGCGGCGTTGGTGCGCGGCAGGTGCATGCCCATGCCGGTGCAGTGCGGCACCTGGTAGAAGCGGTTCGGCGCGGTGACCGGGCCGATCTTGACCGGTTCGAACAGAATGTCGTAACGCGGGTCGCGCGGCACGGCCTGGGCTCCTTCCCTCGCTGACGGCTGCGACAGTATGCACCGCGAACACCGGCAACAAGCCCCTGGAGGCAACCATGGCTCGGGACAGGGCCGCACGACGCGATCGGCGCGCCGCCGCAGGCCCGCGCCAGACGCCGTGGCGCCGGCTGAGCAACCCCTACGAGCCGGTGCGCATCCTGTCGGACGACCAGGTTGAGGCGATCCACGGCGCCTCGCTGCGCCTGCTGGAGGAGATCGGCCTGGACGTGTGGAGCGCGCGCGCTCTGGACGCGCTGGCCCGCGCCGGCGCCGACGTGGACCGGACCGAACGCCGTGCACGCCTGGACCGTGGCCTGATCGAGGAGCATGTCGCGCGCGTGCCGCCGCGCTTCGAGCTGCGCGCGCGCAATCCCGAGCGCACCGTCGGCTTCGGCGGTCGCGAGCTGGTGTTCGCGACCGTCGGCGGACCGGCGTTCGCCAGCGACCTGGCGCGCGGCCGGCGTGCCGGCACGTTCCAGGACACGTGCGATTTCGCGCGCCTGACCCACATGCTGAACGTGATCCACCTGGGCGACACGGCGGTCGAACCCACGGACCTGGCGCCCGAGACCCGGTATCTGGACGTCTACCGCGCGTTCTTCGAGCTGCTCGACCGGCCGTGGACGACCTGGGGCATGGGCAGCCACCAGGTCGAGGACGCGCTGGCCATGGCGGGGATCGTGCTGGGCGCCAACACGGACGAGCTCGCCCGGACCCCGGTGGTGATGACCGTTATCAACTCCAACTCGCCGCTCAGGCTCGACGGGCCCATGGGTGACGGCCTGGTTGCCATGGCCGAGGCGGGCCAGCCCGTGATCGCCACGCCGTTCACCCTGGCCGGCGCCATGAGCCCGGTCACTCTGGCCGGCGCGCTGGCCCAGCAGAATGCCGAGGCGCTGGCCATGATCGCGCTGGCCCAGAGCGTACGGCCGGGCACGCCCATGGTCTACGGCGGCTTCACCTCGAACGTGGACATGCGCACCGGCGCGCCGGCCTTCGGCACGCCCGAGTACGTCAAGGCCGCGTTCGCCACCGGCCAGCTTGCCCGCCGCTACCGGGTGCCCTGGCGCTCGTCCAACGTCAACGCTTCGAACGTGGTCGACGCCCAGGCGGCCTACGAATCCGAGATGGCCGTGTGGGGCGCCATCATGGGCGGGGTCAACCTGCTCTACCAGGGCGCGGGCTGGCTGGAGGGCGGCCTGACCGCGTCCTTCGAGAAGCTGATCCTGGACGCCGAGATCCTGCAGATGATGGCCGAGGTGCTGCAGCCCTTCGCCGTCGATGACCAGAGCCTGGGTGTCGATGCCGTGGCCGAGGTCGGCCCCGGCGGCCATTTCTTCGGCGCGGCCCATACGATCGAACGGTTCGGGACCGCGTTCTATTCGCCGCTGCTGTCGGACTGGCGCAACTTCGAGACCTGGACGGAGGATGGCGCGCGCAACACGACCGAGCGCGCCCACGGCATCTGGCACGCGCTGCTGGAGGCCTACGAGCCGCCGCCGATCGACGCCGCCATCCTGGCCGAACTCGATGCCTTCGTCGCGCGGCGCAAGGCGGCCATCGCGGCGGCGTGACGATCAACGCGCGCGGCGCGCGACCATGAACCCGAGCACGATGGCCATGGCGACGGCGACCACGGTCGGCAGGCCCTCGGGCGACCAAGCGTCCATCAGCGCGCCGGTGCCCAGCGGCCCGACCACGCCGCCCACGTTGTAGAGCACGATGAAGGCGGCGTTGGCCGCCACCAGCTCTGCCGGGCCGAAGGCGGCGCCCAGCATGCCGAGCGTCACCATGTAGACCGCGAACACCACCCCGCCCCACAGGAACAACACGATCCACAGCATGACGGAGTCGGCCACGGCGAAGGGCAGCGCGATCGAGCAGGCGATGGTGACCACGGCGCATAGCACCAGGGCCGAGCCGCGCGAGACCTTGTCGGCGAACCAGGCGATCGGCATCTGCAGGCAGACGTTGCCGAGCGTGAAGGCGGACAGCATGGTCGCCGCGTCGGTCTGCGCCAGCCCGTGCGCCAGCCCGTAGAGCGGCAGGAGCGACATGATGGCGAAATCAGCGAAGCCGCCGACAATAGCCGCGACGACGACCAGTGGCGCCCGGCGCACCAGGGCGAAGGCGCGCAGGTTCTCGTCATGCGCCACGACCGGGATCGTGCGTGCCACGCCGAGCACCGGCAGCGCACCCAGCAGCAGGAGGCCGAGGATCGCGAACCAGGGGCTGTACCCGTCGATACCCGTCTCGGCGATCACGAACGGGCCGACTGCCATGCCGAGCGACAGCATGGCGGTGTAGAGACCGACCACGCGGGTGCGGTTGGAGTCCTGCGCCAGTAGGTTGATCCAGCTCTCGGTGATCACCCACCACTGCACGCCGACCAGGCCCCACAGGAAGCGGAAGAAGCACCACGCCGTGTAGACTTCGACGGTCGGGTACAGCAACGTCAGGGTGACGTCGAGGGCGACGTTCAGCGCCAGCACGTTGAATGGCCCGAGCGCGCGCACGATGCGCGGCACGAACGGCCCGCCCACCAGGATCGCCACGTTCATCAGGGTGGCGTTGAGCCCGATCAACGTATCGCTGAGCCCCTGTTGCTCGAGCAACAGCGTGATCAGCGGGTGCATGGCGCCGAAGCCGACGCCCGCGACGAAGGCGCCGGCCACGAGCACGACGAGGATAGTGCGGCGCTCGCGCGCCGATATTGCAAGAGCGGTCATGGTGGGGCCCCGGACGCACTCTATACCACGGCGGGCAATACGGATCACTCAAACTCGCAGATGGGCTGGTCTAAGAATTCGCACATCGGATAAGTACGCGCCAAAATACGAATTTCGCACACGCTTCGGACTGACCATTTGGTAGTTGCCGTCGAGAAAGTTGCATTTGCGCCATACGAGCACATCGACGAGAGCGTCACGTGCAAGTTTCCGCCGATCGAGTCTGCGAGCGTTTCTTTCTTGCTAACGATCCTGTGTTCTCCTATTCCGATATTTTTTGATGCTCACACGACACTGTGACAATGAAAATCATTTTATGATAAAAAAAAGTAATAGACAAATAGAAAAAAATAAATTATAAAATATGACTTTTTATTATTTATTTTTCAATACTTATTGAAGTATATCTTATTTTTTTACATGTTAAACTATATGTATATGGGTGTATTACTGAAAAATGAGAAACATATATTTTATAGAATATAACACTGATTGTATTGTACACTAATAATGGTATGTTTTTGTGTAAAATTTATATTAATATTCAATATTAATCCCATCTGTAATGTCAAAAAGCAAGACGTTCATGTCTTAGAATCAACAATGAAATATTCTGTAAAAAAAATTATTTTTTTTCTTCAATATTTTTTTTAGTGTTATGCAATCATTTTAAGAAATAACAATAGATTGATTTTTCAATTTGTTCGAAACGATTAGGTGTTATCGGACGTACAGGAGTGATAGATCGTTGTCATCAAGTCTACTCGACAATGTCGGATCATTGGTCACGAATTGCAATGAAAAATGGTCGATACTTAAAGGGATGACCGAGAGACTATTGTGAAAGCGGTGACAAGTGGAATGTCAGCCTTGCAGATGCCACCTGACAATTTCCTCCAACATAGATAATGTTGGAAATAGAGTCTAAATATGTCGCATTTGCCAAAGTTTTCTAGAATGAACGCTGCAGATGTAGTTGCAATTGAGGTCCTCGGGTAATAGGCAAATGGATGGAAAGAAACCGGGAACAAATGACAAGATCGTTGGCGTTTAGAAATACATCGTATCGCGAGTCAAGGTTGAAAAATTCGAGCGCGATGTAGGCAGGGGTGATGCTCCGAAAGGAGCTAAACCTGACGCGCCAGTACGAAATCCGCGACTCAAGGAATCGAAGGAATAAATTGTGTAGCTAGCTACTCGACGGCGCGATCCCGCCGTGGTGGCTCGGCGGCCTTGGGATCGTCCAGCGCGCGGGCGTAGCGATGGCCTTCATAGACCGCCTGGGCGATCAGCCCCGGCGCGTAGGCATCGCCGATAGCGCGCACGGCCGCGATACCGGCCGAGCGCAGGGCGTACGGATCGCCGACCAGGTCGTGGTAGAGCGCGTCCTCGGGCACGCGCGCCGTGACCGTGATGACGGCCGCGCACGGGATGGTCTCGCGCCGGTCCGAGAAGACGCACGCGGTCTCGACGTGGTCGCCGGAGAAGCCGACCACGGCGCGGCTGACCTGGATCGCAACGCCGAGCTCGATCAGCCGGCGCTGGATGCGCGGCTGCTCGAGCGAGAATTCGGTCCACTTGGAGGCGACCGAGGCGGGCGTGACCAGGGTCACCGCCAGCCCCACCGCCACCAGGCGCTCAGCCAGCACGCCGCCCAGGTAGTTGTGGTCGTCGTCGAACACGACGGTCGGGCCGGAAGGCAGGCGGCCCATCATGATGTCGTCGGGGGTGAAGACCTGCGCGTGCTCGAAGCCTGGCACCGCAGTGGCATGGTGGCGGCCGATGCCATCGCGCCGCCATGTCGCCCCGGTCGCGATCGCCACATGGCTCGCGCCCACGTCGCGGACGTCCGCCGCGCTCATGTGGCTGGCGCGGTAGACCGTGACGTTGGGCAACTTGGCGATCTGCCCCACCCGCCAGTCGCGCACGCGGCCCCACGACGCCAGACCTGGCAGGCGGCATTCGCTCGCCACGCGCCCGCCCAGCTCCTCGCCGGCCTCGGCCAGGTGCACCTCGTAGCCGCGTTGGCCGAGCGCGCGCGCGGCCTCCAGCCCCGCCGGGCCGGCGCCGACCACGAGGACGCGCGCCTCCGAACGCTTCGGCACGATGACCTCGGGGTGCCAGCCGCGCCGCCACTCCTCGCCCATGGTCGGGTTCTGGGTGCAGCGCATGGGCGCGCCCTGATAGTCGTACGTGACGCAGACGTTGCAGCCGATGCATTCGCGGATGTCGTCGATGCGCCCGTCCTCGATCTTGCGCGGCAGGAACGGGTCGGCGATCGAGGGGCGCGCGGCGCCGATGAAATCCAGGATGCCGCGGCGGATCTGGCTGACCATGGTGTCGGGCGAGGTGAAGCGGCCGACGCCGACCACCGGCTTGGTCGTCACCTGCTTGACCCAGCGGATCCATTCCTCCTGGGACCCTTCGGGCGTGAAGCGCGACGTGGTGGAGTCGTTCGACCAGTCGGCCACGTTGACGTCCCACAGGTCCGGCAGCTCGGCCAGCATGGCGACGACGTCCCTGGCCTCGGCGACCTCGAGCCCGGCGGCGCCCATCAGCTCGTCCACGGCGAAGCGCACGGCGATGGCCGTGTCGTGGCCGACCGCCGCGCGCGTGTCCTCCAGCACCTCGCGGAACAGGCGCACGCGGTTCTCCAGGCTGCCGCCGTAATGGTCGACGCGCTGGTTGGTGCGCCGGTGCAGGAAGTGCTCGAGGATGGTCAGGTTGTGACCGGCGTAGACGTAGACCACGTCGAACCCGGCCGTACGCGAGCGCATCGCCGCCTCGCGGAACCAGCCGCGTAGCGCGCGGATGTCCGCCAGGTCCATGGCGCGCGCCTGGACCGGGTCGTAGCCCGGCCCGACCAGCGCCGAGGGGGCGAGCGGCGCCTCGCGGCTCTGCCGGTTGGGCACCACCATGCCGTTGTGCACCAGCTCGATCGCGGCCAGCGCGCCGTGGGTGTGCACCGCCTCGGTCATCAGGGCGAAGGCCGGGATGTCGCTATCGTCCCACAGGCGGCCTTCGTGGAACGGCGAGACGTCCGAGGTCGGATGGATCTCGGTCTCCTCGGTGGCGACCACGGCCCAGCCGCCCTCGGCCTTCATGCCGCGCATGGCGGCCAGGCTGCGCGGGTAGGCGTGGCCCATGCCGTTGCAGTGGGGCACCTGGTAGAACCGGTTCTTGGCGACCTTCGGGCCGATGCGGACGGGTTCAAACAGGATGTCGTAGCGCGGATCGCGGGTCATGGAGCCTCAGGCGCAGACGTGGTCGATCAGGCGGCGCAGGAACGCCTCGCACGCGTCGATCTGGGCGCGCTCGACAAACTCGTCGGGCTTGTGCGCCTGGTCGATCGAGCCGGGGCCGCACACGATGGTCGCCATGCCGGCGCGTTGGAACAGCCCGGCCTCGGTGCCGTAGGGCACCTTGAAGGCACGGTTGCTGCCGGCCAGCGCGAAGGCGAGCGTCTCGGCGGCCGAGCCGGGTTCGGGGTCGAGGCCCGGCACGGTGTTGGTCGCCACCGTCTCGATCGCGACCTCCTCGGCGCGCGCGCGCAAGCCCGGCAGCAGGCCGGCGCAGTGCTCCTCGAAGCGGCGGATCACCTCGTGCTCGTCGGCGCCGGGCATCAGCCGGTATTCCCACGCGAACGCGCAGCGCCGGGGCACGATGTTGAGCGCGGTGCCGCCCTTGATGGTGCCCACGTGGACCGTGGTGTAGGGCGGATCGAAACCGGTTTCGGGCGCCGCGCGCCCCGCCATCTCGTCGGCCAGCCGGCCTAGAAACCCGATCAGGTCGGCGGCGACCAGGATGGCGTTGACGCCCCGGTGCGTCAGGGACGAATGGGCCTCGCGCCCCGTGACCGTGGTGCGGAACGCATAGATGCCCTTGTGGGCGTCGACCACCTTCATGTCGGTCGGTTCACCGACGATCACGGCGCGCGGCCGCACACCGCTTCGCACTGCCTGGGCGATCAGGCGGTTGACGCCGATGCAGCCGACCTCCTCGTCGTAGGACAGCGCCAGGTGCACCGGCACGCGCGGCCGGCGGCGCACGATCTCGGGCGCCAGCGCCAGCGCCGTCGCCAGGAACCCCTTCATGTCGCACGTGCCACGGCCGTAAAGCCGCGAGCCCTTGGCGGTCAGGGCGAACGGATCGCTGGTCCACGGCTGGCCGTCCACGGGCACCACGTCGGTGTGGCCCGACAGCACGATACCGCCCTGGGTACCGCTGCCCAGCGTGGCGAACAGGTTCGCCTTGTGCCCGTCGTCGTCGTGGGTGAGCGTCACCGCCACGCCAAGCGCGCCCAGGAAGTCCGCGACGTAACGGATGAGCGCGAGGTTGGAATCGCGACTCGTGGTGTCGAACGCCACCAGGCGCGCGAGCATGTCGACCGGCGTCGTCGGCCACTCCGTCATGGTGCCCCCTCGGCTGTGCAGCGCCGGCGATTGTGCTTGAGTCACGCGCACGTGTCACGCGCACGGCCAGCTTGACAGGGGCCGCCCCGTCGCTTGAATGGCCCGATTGGGGAAGCACGATCATGGCGTCGAACACGGCGCTGATCGGAGCCCAGCGGCTGGTAGCGGGTGACTATCAATTCGCGCCGCGCGGCACGACGCACGCGACGATCCGCTCCGAGCGCGGCGCGCTGGTCTACATCCGCAGCGAGATCTACGAGTAGATCGACATCCGCCATCACGGATGCGTGAGCCGCGCATTCAACGGCGCGCGCACCACGTAATGCCTGTCGAGACGCCGATCTTGATGCGCGTTTCCGGGGCAGCCAGGGGGGGGGCCTTGGCGCCGATCCTCTGCCTCGACCTATCCCTTACGATGTTCGGAGACGTACGATGACTTCTGCCCTGCTTATCCCCGCCCGCGACGCGCTCGTCGTCGGCCGCCGTGCCCTCTTGTCCGGCGGCGGCAAGGCGACCCTGTCGGCCGTCGCGGTCGCGCTGATCGCCGGCTGCGAATCCATGGCGGCCAGTTCCTCGACCGCCGACCCGGCCGATGACGTGGCCATCCTCAACACCGCCCTCGGGCTCGAGCACGAGGCGATCGCCGCCTACCAAGTGGGTGCCGAAAGCGGGCTGCTGACACAGGGTGTGCTGAAGGTCGCGGTCGGCTTCCAGAGCGACCACAAGAGCCACGCCGAGGTGCTGTCCTCGACGATCGTCAAGCTAGGCGGCACGCCCGCCGCGATGATGGCGGTGGCCGACTACCAGTTCCCGGTCGACCAGCTCAAGAGCGAGGCCGACGTGCTGCGCTTCGCGGCCGGCCTGGAGCAGGGCGCGGCCAGCGCGTATCTGGGCGCGGTGCCGGTGTTCGCCAACCGCGACCTGGCGCAGGCGGCGGCCAGCATCATGGGCGCCGAGGCCCAGCACTGGTCGATCCTGCTCAGCGCGCTGGGCGAGAACCCGGTCCAGGGCGCGTTCATCGCTTAGGCGCAGCCCCAGCACCCGGCGGGGCCGGAACGCGATACCCCAACGTTCCGGCCCTTGGGCGCCCTTGCTTCCGGGAGTTCGCCATGACGACGACAACGACGTTGGCGCGGGCGGCGCTGGCCCTCGCCGTCCTGCTGACGCTTGGTGCCGGCGCGGCGCGCGTCGAGGGCGACGCGACCCGCGGCAAATCGATCTACGCCCGCTACGCCGGCTGCCACGCCATCGCGCGCAACCGCGTCGGGCCGCGCCACGCCGGCCTGTTCGGCCGCGCGGCGGGCAGCCTGGAGGACTACGCCTACTCGGGCGCCATGAAGGACTGGGGTCTGGTGTGGGACGCGGCGACGCTCGACCGGTTCCTCGCCGATCCGCGCGGTGTCGTACCTGGCACCAAGATGGGCTTCGCCGGCATCAAGGACGCCGCCGAGCGGGCCGACCTGATCGCCTATCTGGCCGAGGCGACCGCGCCCTAGGCGGCGGTGCGCCGTTCGCGCAGGCGCTGCACACGCCAGCCGGCATTGATGTGGTGGATCAGGACGGTCCGCGCCCGGTTGATGGGGTCGGTGCGGAACGAGTGCAGCACCTTCACGTGTTCGGCCAGGTATTCGTCGCAGTCCGGGTTGCCGAGCCAGGGCAACCCGAAGATGATGGTAAGCTGGCGCCGCAACCCGTTCCACAGGGTGGCCAGCACCTCGTTGCCCGAGGCCGCGCACAGTTCGTGGTGGAAGCGGACATCGAGCTGCGCCATGGCGAGTCGGTCGCGCCGGCGCGCCGCGCGTTCCATGGCCGCGATCACCCGTTCGAGCGGCCGCAGGTTCTTCGGATCCTCGTGAAAACGCGGCAGCGCGCATTCGAGCGCGAGCACCTCGAGCGCGCGGCGGACTTGATTGAGCTGGTTGAGCCGCGTCTCGTCCACCGACATCAGCCGCGTGCCTCGATGGGGCGTGCTCTTGACCACGCCCTGGGATTCGAGCGCCTTGATCGCCTCGCGCAGCGGCAGGCGGCTGACGCCCAGCGTCTTGGCGACATCGGTCTCGATCAGCCTCTGGCCGGGTTCGAACAGGCCGCGCGCGGTCTTCTTGACCAGAGCGTTGGCGACTTCCTCGGCCAGAAGCTTGTGCTTCACCCCGCGCGCCACCTTGCCTGGGGAAGGCCCTCGGCCCCCCCCGCGCGCCGCCGCCGGTCGTTTCGCCATGCGCCCCTCCCCGTTTCGCCCCCCCCGCGTTGTGCCTCAAGGCATCATTCTGCGGATCAGGCGATCTTGAGCGCTGACGCGGAGCCCGTCCACCGAAATGTCGCGTGTCGAACCGACTACTGCACCTGGAAGCCGAGCGCGAAGGGATCGCGCGGATCGACCACGATGGTGTTGTGGCCGGTGACCCGCGCCCAACCGGCGATCGAGGGCATGATCGCCGCGACGTTGCCGACGCTGGCCGCAGACTCGACGCGGCCCTCGAACAGGCTGCCGATGATGCTTTCGTGAACGAACGCATCGCCCACGCGCAGCTTGCCCTTGGCCGCGAGCTGCGCCATGCGCGCCGAGGTACCGGTGCCGCACGGGCTGCGGTCGATCGCCTTGTCGCCGTAGAAGACCGCGTTGCGCGCGTGCGCCCCCGGCGCGCGTGGCCGGCCGGTCCACAGGATGTGGCTGACGCCCTTGATGGTGGCGTTGTCGGGGTGGACGACCTCGATCGACTCGTTGATGACCCGGCGCAGCACGGGGCTGAGCCGCAGCACGTCGCCGGCACTGATCGACTCGAGCCCGCCATAGGACGGCTGGGGCTCGACGATGGCGTAGAAGTTGCCGCCATAAGCGATATCGACCACCAGCTCGCCGAGCCCGGGACACGTCACCGTGAGTTCGGGCACCGCCAAGTAGCTCGCCACGTTGGCGATGCGCACGCGGTCGATGAAGCGGCCGTCGCGCTGGTAGGTCGCGGTGACGACCCCCGCTGGCACGTCGAGCCTGAGCGTGCCGTCGACCGCCGGCGTCACCAGGCCGTGCTCCAGCGCCGAGGTCACCGTGCCGATGGTGCCGTGCCCGCACATGGGCAGGCAGCCCGAGGTCTCGATGAACAGCACCGCCACGTCGCAGCCCTCGGCCAGCGGCGGGTAGAGGATCGAGCCCGACATCATGTCGTGGCCGCGCGGCTCGAACATCAGGGCGCGGCGGATCCAATCGTGATGGGCGAGGAAATCCTGGCGCCGCTCGCTCATGGTGCGGCCCCGCAGCGCCGGCCCGCCGCCGGCGACCAGGCGCACCGGGTTGCCGCAGGTGTGGCCGTCGATGCAAAAGAAGGTGTGCGGGCGGTCCGGTCCGGTCATGGGTGGACTATAGATCAGCCCTCGTCGCGGGAGAACCGGCTGGGCGAGGTGCCGAGCGCGCGGCGGAACATGGCGCAGAAGGCCGACGGGGTGGCGTAGCCGGCGTCGAGCGCCGCCTCGGTGACCGGACGGCCCTGTGGCAGACTTTCGAGCGCGGCGATCAGACGACGCTGCTGGCGCCAGCGGCCGAAGCTCATACCCGTTTCGGCGACGAACAGGCGGGCGAGCGTACGGCCGCTGGCGCCGACGGTGCGACCGTGGGCCGCGAGTGGACGCGCGTCCGTCGGATCGGCCATCAATGCATCCGCCACGCGGCGCGCGCGGCGATCTGTGGGCATGGGCAAATGCAGGGGCGCCTGATCCATCAGCACCAGCTTGGCGAGTGCGAGCGCCGCCATGGGATGCCGCGTCGTCACGTGGCGGCGCGCGCCCAGACGCTCGTTGAGGCCGAGGACCAGGGCACGCAGCAGCGGCGTCACCGCGATCACCGTGCAGGCGCGCGGCAGTCGCCGCGCCGCGCCACCGTGGACGAACAGCGCGCGCATGGCCACCCGCCCCGACGCCCGCACGGCGTGGCGCCGGCCCGGCTGGATCCATACGGCGCGCTGGGGCGGCACGACCCACAGCCCTTCGGCGGCCGCCACGGTCATCACCCCCGTGACCGAGTAGAGGAGCTGACCAGCCTTGTGCCGATGGGGCGCGATGACGGCGCCGTGCACGTAGTCCTCGGTGAAGGCCGAGATCGCGGCTGGTGTCGCGTGTCCTTTTCTCGACATGGCACGTCATTCTATCGAAGGCGATGCTGCCGTGCCTTGCGCGACATTCGACCGGAACCAAGGACTTCGCCCGCGCCATGACCCTGCCCTTCGCCTTTCTCAATGTCGGCCACGCCGCGACTCATTTCCTGCTGATGATCTACCCCACGGCCGTGATCGCGCTCGAGGCGCGCTCCGGCGCCAGCTACGGCGCGCTGGTCGGGCTGGCGACCTGGTCCTACGTCGCGATCGCGCTGCTGACCCTGCCAGTCGGCTGGCTGGGCGATCGGATGAGCCGGCGCAACCTGATGATCGTCTGCTTCGTCGGCCTCGGGGCCGCTGCAATCGGCACCGGGTTCGCCACGACGCCGCTCGCCATCGGCGCCGGGCTGTTCGCCATCGGCCTCGCCGCGGCGATCTACCACCCGATCGGGGTCGCGCTGGTGGCCGAGACCGCGCCCGGCAAGCTCGGGCGCGCCATGGGCATCAACGGCGTGTGCGGCAACCTGGGCCTGGCCGCCGCGCCGGTCGCGACCGCGGTGCTGCTCGCCCATGGCGACTGGCTGGGCGCGTTCGCGGTGCCGGGCATCGTCGTGGCGCTGCTCGGCCTGGGCTACGCCCTGCTGGTGGCACCCGATGGACGCCGTCGCGAGGACCAGGCAGCGACCGGACCAACGGTCTCGCTCACGCGGGCGTCGCTGTGGCGCGTCGGCGCCGTGCTGACCATCGCCACCACGACGGGCGGTGTCGTCTTCACCGCCACCACCGTGTCGCTGCCCAAGCTGATGGTCGGCTTCGTCGACACCGCGACGCCGGCAGGCGCGGGCATCGCGGCGACCGTGGTGCTCGGCATCGCGGGCTTCGCCCAGATCGTCGTAGGCACGCTGCTCGACCGCGTCCCCATGCGCCGGCTCTATGTCGGCCTGCTGCTGGCCGAGGCGGTGGCGCTGGGCGGCGTCGCGCTGGCGTCGGGCATGGCCGGCATCGTCATGGCCGGCATCGCCATGCTGCTGGTGTTCGGCTTGATCCCGGTCGGCGACACCCTGGTCGCGCGCGTCACGCCGGCGCGCTGGCGCGCGCGCGTCTACGCCGTCGTCTACCAGCTTTCGCTCGGCATCAGCGTCGCCGCGGTGCCGCTGGTCGGCTGGGTCCACGACGGTTGGGGATTCGACGCCCTCTACGCGATCCTCGGAGCGGCCGTGGCGGTCGAGGTCTTGGCCGCGTTGGCGCTGCCGCGCAGCCTGGACGCCGCCCCGCGCTGACGCCCGACTTGACCGACCCTAGGGCTCGGCGACGATCTTCGTTGGCTCCTCGAGCAGGGCGAACGGCTGACCTTCGCAAACCACGTTCGGGTTGGTCGGCTCGAACATCCCGAGCGGGTTGTCGCGGAACAGCTAGGCGTGCAGGTCGTAGTGGGCGACCTCCCGCGGCAGCAGGGGCTCGTGTCCCTCCATGGGGCCCTGGTAGGCCTGGCCGAACAAGGTCGGCCGCTCGTTCGCGATGGCCAGGAGCACGAACCACTCGGCGCCGACCAGGTGCATCGTATCGCCGTCGGGCTCGTAGAGCAGGATCGGAGGGCGCTCGGGATCCGGCGTGGGCCCGATGTACGCCGGATTTAAGAAGTGGACACCCATCGCGCCCTCGGCGTAGGTCATGTGCCCTTCAATTGTCTCGCCGCTGTAGTGGACGCAACCGACGGTCGAGAAATAGCCGTCACGCACGGCGGCATAGACGTCGTTGTACTTGGCCAGAGATTGTTGCAGCGCTGCGATCTGGGCGTCGACCGCCTCTTCGGCGCCGGCCGGCGCCCCGGCCACGACGCCACCGACGACACAGGCGACGGCAAGGGCCGCGAGAACTCGGTTCTGGATCATGGTTCTGGGTCCTCTGCGTTGGCGTCCCGGTGGGCGGCGACGGGGCCGATGCTATCGGAACACGACTTCGCCGGCTCGGTTAGTTTTCATGGGGATCCTGGGCGGTTCGCGCGGGCCGTGGGCGCCGCCGGCCAGGACCCAAAAATTCTCGCTTTCATCCCACGAGGCGCGCGATGCTGAAGCTGCACATCCTGAAACCCAGCGTGAACAACATGGCGGCGCGCGTGTTTATGCGCGCGGCCGGGCTCGAGACCGAGGAGATCGACGCCTGGGGCCACACGCGTTCGCCGGCGTTCCTGGCCAAGTGCCCGGCGCACATGACGCCCATGCTGGAGACGCCGGACCTTCCCAAGGGCGCGTTGTGGCAGAGCTGCGCGATCATGCAGTACCTCAGCAACAAGCATGGGCTGACGACGTTGTACCCGACCGAGCCTGCGAAGCGCGCCCAGGTCGACAGCGCCATGTTCTGCCTGACCGGCACGCTCTACCAGTTGGTCGCGCGCGCGACGTACCCGGCGCTCGGGTTTCCGCTCTATCCGGGCGAGGTCGGCGCCAGCGACGCTTCCGACGCGGCCAAGGACGCGGCGCGCACGGCGGCGACCGCCGCGATCGCCGAGCCGCTGAAGGTTTTCCATGCGGCCTTCATCGGCAAGGGCCCGTTCATCGGTAGCGCCAACCCGTCGATCGCGGACATCCGGCTCGCCGCGACCCTCGAGTTCCTGCCGGTGATCGACTACCCACTGCCCGCGTGGGCCAAGACCTATCTCGGCGCCATGGAGACGGCGCTGGGCAAGGCCTACCTGGAACCGGCGGCCGACGTGCGCGGTTACATCCAGCACGTGTGGTCGCAGAAGCATTGATGGAGGAAGCCATGATCAAGGGGTTGCATCACAACGCCTACCGTTGCTGCGATTCCGAGGCGACGCGGCGCTTCTACGAGGACTTCCTCGGCCTGCCGCTGGCCGAGACGCTGGAGATCAAGGAGACCAAGAGCGGCCGTGCGACGCGCACGTTGCACACGTTCTATCGCCTGGACGATGGCTCATTCCTGGCGTTCTTCGAGGCGCCGGACATGCCCTTCGCCTTCAAGGACCAGCACGACTTCGACCTCCACATCGCTCTGGAGGTGACGCGCGAGGACCTGGACCGCATGTTCGCCAAGGGCAAGGCTGCGGGCCTCGAGACGCGCGGCGTCTCGGACCACGGCTTCATCGATTCGATCTACTTCCGCGATCCCAACGGCTACGTGATCGAGCTGACCGCCAAGCGTCCCGACCACGACGCGCACATGCGGCACGCGGGCTCAACCGCGCGCGCCAAGCTCGACCGCTGGCAGGCCGGCAAGCCCGCCGCCTAGCTCTTGTCCGCGATGCGTGCGCCCAGCATCGCGATGTGTTCGATCACTGCGGCCATGTCGCCCTCGCTGGTGCGCGGGTTGACGGTGCAGAAGCGCAGCACCGTCGCGCCGCGCACCTGGGTCGAGGTCGCCAGCGCGAAGCCATCCTCGATCATGGCGCCGACGATGGCCCGGTTCAGCGCATCCAGGTTGCCCGCGCCCTTGCCCTGACCCACGTATCGGAACGTAACGACGCCGAGCGAGGCCGGCGTCATGACTTCGAACCGGCGGTCGGCGCGCAACAGCTGTTCGGCGTGCTCGGCCAAGCCGAGCCCGTGCTCGATCGCCGCGCGGATCGCGTCCATGCCGTGCACCTGCACCGTCATCCACAGCTTGAGCGCGCGAAACCCGCGCGTGAGCTGGATGCCGTGGTCGCAGAAGTTGATCTCGCGGTTGAGCGGCTCCGTATCCTGCATGTAGTCGGCCTCGCTCTGGAACGTGCGCTTGAGCCAGTCGCGCTGGCGCACGAGAACGGCGCCGATCTCGTAGGGCTGGAACAGCCACTTGTGCGGATCGACCACCACTGAATCAGCGCGGCCCAGGCCGTCGAGCGCGGCCGCGCCGCGCGCGGTGAGCGCCACCGCCGCGCCGTAGGCGCCGTCCACGTGCAGCCACAGCCCTCCGGCCGCCGCCAAGTCAGCCAGCGCGGGCAGCGGATCGACGGCGCCGGTGTTCGTGGTCCCCGCGTTGGCGATGATCAGGAAGGGCCTGAGCCCGCGCGCGCGGTCGGCCGCGACCGCCTCGGCCACGGTGCCCGGCACGAGCCGGCCGTCGTCGCCCACCGGCAGGCGGCGGAACTGCTCGCGCCCGAAGCCCAGGATGTGGAACGCCTTGTCGAGCGAGCCGTGGACCAGGGCCGAGCCGTAGCCCACGGCGCCGGCCACCCGGTCGGCCAGCTTCATGTGGCGCGCCGCGGCCAGCGCGGTCAGGTTGGCGACCGAACCGCCGCTGACGAACAGGCCGCCCGCGCCCTCGGGCAGGCCGAAGGCACGGCGAAGCCAGTCGATGGTCAGGAGTTCGACCTCGGCCGCGCCCGAGCTTTCGAACCACGTGCCGGCGAACGGGTTGAACCCGGCGACCAGCGCGTCCGCCATGGCGCCGACGAACGAGGACGGCCCGGGTACGAAGGCGAAGAAGCGCGGGTGGCTCGGGATCATGCAGTTGCCCAGCACGTGCTCGACCACGCGGGCGAGCACGGCGTTGGGGTCGGTCGGGCCGGCCGGCGGGTCCTGCCACAGCAGCGCGTCCAGCTCGGCGCGCGTCTTGCGCGTGGTGACCTTGAGCGACGCCTGGTCGGCGAGGCGATCGACGATGGCGTCGACCACCGCGTGGCCGAAGGCGCGCATCGCCTCGGGCGCTAGCTCGAGGCGCGCCTGGTCCGGCGTGGCGGTGGGATCAGCCCTGGTCATCGCCGCCCTCCTCGGTGCCGGACCGCCACGGCCGGCTAGTGCACGCGTCCGGCAGCGCGACCCAGGGGTGCCGGTGCTCGTTCCACACCGCGTAAGTCGGTGGCGGGAACCCGGGATCGGTGAAATTGCCGATCGAGACGTTGATCATGTCCGGCGCGAACTCGGCGTAGCCGAACACCGCGCAACTGCACGTCGGGCAGAAGTGCTGGTCGAGCCAGCGCCCGGAGTCGGAACCGCGCCGCCACGACTTGCTCTCGCCCGCGATGCGGCGCACCGCTTCCTTGGGCCAGTAGCCGGAGTAGCTGAACGCGCTACCGGTCAGCTTCTGGCATTCCAGGCAACTGCACAGGCCGTGGAACGCGGGGTCGCCCGCGACGGTCACCGACAGCTGTCCGCAGGTGCAGACCGCGGTTCGTTGCATGGCAGTTCCCTCCCCGGCACGGGCCGGCGGCAACCTTAGGTCGCGGGTCGCGGCCGCGCCACCCCGCCGTGCTACTGTCCGGCGCGGGAGGGACACCATGCGCATCGACACCGCGTTGCCGCGCCCCGTGCGCCACATCGAGAACCTGTGGATCCCGCTGGCCGACGGCACGCGGCTGGCCGCGCGCGCCTGGCTGCCCGAGGACGCCGAGAGCAACCCCGTGCCGGCGATCCTCGAGTACATCCCCTACCGCAAGCGCGACTACATGCGCGGGCGCGACCAAGCCATGCACCCGTGGTTCGCCGGCCACGGCTACGCCGCGGTGCGCGTGGACATGCGCGGCTCGGGCGAATCCGACGGGCTGATGCACGACGAGTACACCAAGCAGGAGCACGACGACGCGCTCGGGGTTATCGCCTGGCTGGCGGCGCAGCCCTGGTGCACCGGCAAGGTCGGCATGATGGGCAAGTCGTGGGGCGGCTTCAACGCGCTGCAGGTCGCGGCGCGCCGGCCGCCGGCGCTGGGCGCCATCGTCACGGTGATGTCGACCGACGACCGTTACGCCGATGACATCCACTACCTGGGCGGCTGCCTGCTCAACGACAACCTGATGTGGGGCACGGTGATGCTGATCTTCAGCGCCCGGCCCTCCGATCCGGCGATCGTCGGCGAGGGCTGGCGCGCCCAGTGGCTGGAACGGCTCGAAGCGAACCCGTTCCTGCCCGACCCGTGGCTCAGGCACCAGTGGCGCGACGGCTATTGGAAGCATGGCTCGGTTTGTGAGGACTTCGGCGCCATCCAGTGCCCGGTGTTCGCGGTGGGCGGCTGGGCCGACGGCTACTCCAACGCCGTGTTCCGCCTGCTGGCCGGCCTGAGCGTGCCACGCAAGGGCCTGGTCGGGCCGTGGGCGCACCTCTACCCGCAGGACGGCGTGCCCGGGCCCGCCATCGGCTTCCTCCAGGAATGCAAGCGCTGGTGGGACCACTGGTTGAAGGGCGAGGCCAACGGCGTGATGGACGAACCCACACTGCGCGTTTGGCAGCAGGATTGGGCGCCGCCCGCCGGCTTCCACGCGGCCATGCCCGGCCGCTGGATCGCCGAGCCCGTGTGGCCAACCCCGCGCACCCGACCTCGGACCCTGCACGTCAACGCCGACGGACTCGCCGACGCGCCCGGACCGGAGCGGGCGCTCGCCCATCGCTCGCCCGAGACGGTGGGCCTGGCGGGCGGCGACTTCTCGGGCTTTGCCATCGTCGGCGACATGCCGACCGATCAGCGCGCCGACGACGGCGGCAGCCTGGTGTTCGACGGCCCGCCGCTGGACGAGGCCGTAGCGATCCTCGGCGCGCCCGTCGTCGAGCTGGCCCTCGCCGTCGACCGGCCGAGCGCGTTCGTCGCCGTGCGTCTGTGCGACGTGGCGCCCGATGGCCAGGTCGCGCGCGTGACGTACGGCCTAGCCAACCTGTCCCACCGCGACAACCACGGCACCGTGGTTCCCATTGTGCCCGGCCAGCGCATGACGGTCCGTGTGCAACTCAACGACGCGAGCCACGTGTTCGCCACCGGCCATCGCATCCGGCTGGCGGTCTCGACCGCCTACTGGCCGCTGGTCTGGCCGAGCCCGCAGCCGGTCACGCTGACGCTGTTCGCCGGTGCCGGCCGCGTGACGCTGCCGGTGCGCGCGGCCGACCAGGCGGACGACCGCCTGCGCGCCTTCGACCCGCCCGCGTGCGCGCCGCGCCTCAAGACCACGACCGTGCGCCCGGGGCGCTACGAGCGCACCATCCACCACGACCTGGCGACCGGCGAGGTCGCCTACCGCGTGTACAACGACGGCGGCCTGTTCGATGGCGCCGCCGAGACGCTGATCGACGAGATCGGCCTGACGCTCGGCCACACCATCGACCGGGTCATGACGATCCATCCGGACGATCCCCTATGCGCCAGCCATTACATCGAGCACGAGTACACCATGGCGCGCGGCGACTGGCGCATCCGGCTCAAGGCGCGCACGCGCATGTGGTCGGACGCGACCACGTTCCACATGGTGGCCGAGCTCGACGCCTACGATGGCGAGGCGCGCGTGTTCAGCCGCGAGTGGACCTCGGCCATCCCGCGCGACGGGATGTAGGCCCTCGCCCCTAGCCTCGCTCGTGCCTTCACCCGCCCTCGATCACCAGGACGCGGATCGGCGTCGGCGAGCCGGCCGTGCACGGGTTGTTGACCTGCGGGCAGTTGGAGATCACCGCGAGGCAATCCATGTCCGCGCGCAGGTCCACGTGGTCGCCCGGCCGGCTGGTGGCCGGGCGGAAGGTCAGGGGCTCCAGCCGGCCGCCTTCGTGCACCGGCACGTCGCAGAAGAAGTTGACGTTGGCGACGACCGATTCGCGCCCCAGGCCGTGGCGCGCCAGCTCCTTCAGGAAGTTCTCGCGGCAGCCGGGCACGTTCTCGACGCCGTAGAGCAGCCGGTTGGAGGGCGCGGAGCAACAGCCGGCGATGGTGTCGTGCAGCCCGTAGCTGTCGGCGACGACGGTGAACATCGCCCGCGCCGCGTCGGAGTAGAGCGTGTGGCCGGTGGTGAGGCGCAGCGTACCGGCCTTCTTGAGCGTGTTGGCGGCGTGATAGCGCTCCTCGGTGCCGGGATGCCCGTAGCACAGGAAGTCCACACCCTGCCGCCCCTCCAGATCGACGACGCGCAACACCCTCCCGCGCGCAACCACGCCCGACCACGAGCCGCCGGCGGGGACCGTGATGTCAATGACGCCGCTCATCTCGTCCCCAGCTTCGCCTCGACGAAGGCACGCGCGTGGGGCACGTCGGTCGCCTCGATGTGCTCGAGGATCAGCGCGATGTCCGGGTCATGGCGCGCGAGCAGGCGCAGGTAGAGGTCGTAGTCCATCGCGCCCAGGCTCGCCGCCGGCCATTCGGCGCGGGCGTCGGGCACCGGCAGGTGGTTGTGCCGCTCGCGACGCTCGCCGTCCGGGCCGACGCGGCGCACGTCCTTGGCGTGGGCGACGTGGACGCGCGGCGCGATGGCGGGCGCGAACAAGCTCTCGATCACGCGGTGCTGGTCGCCCAGGTTCGACGCGTCGAGGAAATTGGTCGGGTCCATGAGCAGGCCGAGCGCGGCCGAGGGCACGTCATGGAACAGCCGCGCCACCGCGGCCGGCGTGTCGATGACGTTGCCGACCGCGCCCTCGATCAGCACCACCGCGCCGTGGCGGTGGGCGATCTCGGCCATCGCGCCGATCTCGTCGCGGAACTCCTCGTAGACCCCGGGGCGCGCCGTATCCGCGTGCGGCGCCCAGTCGTCCTCCGGGTGCTTGGTCCCGGTCTCGGTGACCACGAAGGGCGAGCCGAGCTCGGGCGCCAGCGCCAGGATGCGCGCCAGACGGTCGCGCGTGGCGCGTTTGCGCGCCGCCTGGGGCGCCACCAGGTTGACGTAACCCGAGACGGCGGCGAAGCCGATGCCGCGCGTGGCGAAGGCCTGGCGGATGCGCGCGCAGGCGTCCGACGTGATCGCCTCGGTCGTCGTCGCGATGTCGGGGAACTTGAAGTCGAGCTGCACCAGGTCGAAGCCGGCGGCGGCGATGCGCGCCGCGCAGGTCTCGAGCGGGTCATCGTAGTAGCCGGTGAAGATGCCGAGGCGCACCCGTGGCCCCCGTGCCGCGTCCACCCGTCATCGGAGCACGAACGGCGCGCGTGATCCAGCGCGCAATTCTGTATCCAGGACGTGCGGCCCCGTTGACGCCGTCCGCGCCGGCCCGCCATCATCGACGCCCGCTGCCCTGGGGGTCACCCGTGAAGATCGTCACAACGTTCCCGCGCGCCGTGCGCTTGGTCGAGACCCAGTGGATCCCCATGGCCGACGGCGTGCGCCTGGCGGCGCGCCTGTGGCTGCCCGCGGACGCCGAGCGCGATCCCGTGCCGGCGATCCTGGAGTACGTGCCCTACCGCCGGCGCGACGGCACGCGCGCGCGCGACGAGCCCAAGCACGCGCACATGGCCGGGCACGGCTACGCCTGCGTCCGTGTGGACCTGCGCGGATCGGGCGATTCCGAGGGCCTGCTGACCGACGAGTACACGGTGCAGGAGCATGATGACGCGCTCGAGGTCATCGCCTGGATGGCGCGCCAGCCCTGGTGCACCGGCAAGGTTGGCATGATGGGCATCTCGTGGGGCGGCTTCAACAGCCTGCAGGTCGCCGCGCGCCGGCCGCCAGCGCTGGCCGCGATCGTCAGCTGCTGCTCGACCGACGATCGCTACGCCGACGACGTGCACTACATGGGCGGCTGCGTGCTGGGCGACAACTTCTCGTGGGCCGCGACCATGTGGGGCCGTGCCGCCGCGCCGCCCGACCCGGCGGTGGTGGGCCCGGGCTGGCGCGAAGCGTGGCGGCGGCGGCTCGACGCGCTGCCGGTGTTCCTGGCCACTTGGCTCGGCCACCAGCGGCGCGACGCCTACTGGGCGCACGGTTCGGTCTGCGAGGACTACGGCGCCATCGCGTGCCCGGTGATGCTGCTGGGCGGCTGGGCTGATTCCTACACCAACGCCATACCGCGCCTGCTGGCGGGGCTCAGCGTGCCGCGCCAGGCGATCATCGGCGCGTGGGCGCATTTCTGGGGCCACGAGGGACTGCCCGGTCCCGCCGTCGGCATCCTGCAGGAGATGCTGCGCTGGTGGGACCACTGGCTGAAGGGCCGCGACACGGGGATCATGGCCGAGCCGATGCTGCGCGCCTTCCTGCACGATTGGGATCCGCCGCGGCCCGGCTACGCCGAGCGCTCGGGCCAGTGGGTCGCCGAGCCCGTGTGGCCGCCGACCGACGGCCGCGCCCCGCTCGAGCTCGTTCTCGACGCGCGCGGTCTGACCGACCGGCCCGGTCCCGAGGTCGCGCTGACCGTACGTTCGCCGCAGGACACCGGCCAGGCCGGCGGCGAGTGGTGCGGCCACGGCACCGGCACCGACCTGCCGACCGACCAGCGCATCGACGACGCCGGGTCGCTGGTGTTCGACAGCGCGCCGCTGGCGGCGCCGCTCGCGATCCTGGGCGCGCCGGTCCTCACGCTGGAGGTGGCGGCGGACCGCCCGGTCGCCATGGTCGCCGCGCGGCTTCTGGACGTGGCGCCCGATGGCTCCTCGGCGCGCGTCACCTACGGTCTCTTGAACCTGACCCACCGCGATGGCCACGCGGCGCCCAAGCCGGTCGAGCCCGGGCGGCGCATGACCGTGCGCGTGGCGCTCGGCGACGTCGCGCACCGCTTCCCCGCCGGGCACCGCATTCGCGTCGCGCTGTCCAGCGCGTACTGGCCGATCGCCTGGCCGACGCCCGAGCCGGTGACGCTGACGGTCTTCGCCGGTTCCTCGCGCCTGGCCCTGCCGGTGCGCGCGCCACGCCCCGAGGACGCGGCCGTCCGCTTCCAGCCGCCCGAGCAGGGCCCCGCCATGCGCGCGAGCCAGATCGAGCCTGGCCGCGCCAGCCAGGTCGTCCGCCGCCTCGTGGCTACCGGCGCGACCGAGTGCGAGGTGATCTTCGACACCGGGCGCGTGCGCATCGAGGACATCGACCTGGAGTACGGCTCGTGGCGGCGCGAGCTGTTCCGCGTCCACGCCGACGATCCCGACGGCGCCGTGGCCGAGGTGGTCTACCGCTTCAGCTACCGACGCGCCGATTGGGACGTGGTGCACGAATCGCGCACGACCCTGACCACCACGCGCGACGCTTTCCTCATCCACGCCGAACTCGACGCCTTCGAGGACGGTCGGCGCATCGCCGCGCGCAGCGAATCCGTGCGTATGCCCCGCGATCTGGTCTAACCCTGGGAGCCCGGCCGTGAAGATCGTCAACCGTTTTCCGCGCCCCGTGCGCGAGATCGAGAACCTTTGGGTCCCGATGCCCGACGGGGCGCGGCTGGCCGCGCGCGTCTGGCTGCCCGAGGACGCCGAGCGCAAACCCGTGCCCGTGATCCTGGAGTACATCCCCTACCGCAAGCGCGACTTCACGGCGCTGCGCGACGAGCCCATGCACCCCTACTGGGCCGGGCACGGCTACGCCACGGTGCGGCTCGACATGCGCGGTTCGGGCGAATCCGACGGCGTCATGGTCGACGAGTACCTGGAGCAGGAGCAGGACGACGCGGTGGACGCCATCGCCTGGCTGGCCGCCCAGCCCTGGTGCACCGGCGCGGTCGGCATGATCGGCAACTCGTGGGGCGGCTTCAACAGCCTGCAGGTCGCGGCGCGCCGGCCGCCGGCGCTGAAAGCGATCATCACGTCGTGCTCGACGGACGACCGCTACGCCGACGACATGCACTACATGGGCGGCTGCCTGCTCAACGACAACGTCGACTGGGGCACCACGTTCTTCGGCTGGCTGCCGCGCGCGCCGGACCCGGCGCTGGTCGGCGAGCGCTGGCGCGCCATGTACCGCGAGCGGCTGGCGGCCGCGGCGTTCCCCGTCGAGGAGTGGATGCGCCACCAGCGCCGCGACGCGTTCTGGAAGCACGGCTCGATCTGCGAGAACTACGACGATGTGCGTTGCGCCGTGTTCGCGGTGGGCGGCTGGCTGGACGGCTACTCCAACGCCATTCCGCGCATGCTGGCACACCTCAGGACACCGCGCCTCGGCCTGATCGGGCCGTGGGCGCACAAGTTCCCGCACAACGCTATCCCCGGCCCGGCGATCGGCTTCCTGCAGGAAGGGCTGCGCTGGTGGGATCACTGGCTGAAGGGCCAGGCCACCGGCATCATGGACGAACCGATGCTGCGCGTCTGGATGCAGGAGAAAGTCCCCGCCAAGGGCTTCTACGAGACGTGCCCGGGGCGCTGGGTCGGCGAGACCAAGTGGCCCAGCCCGCGCATCAAGACGCGCCTCTGGACGCTGAACCACGACGGCCTCGGCCGGCGCGCCCGGGCCGAAGCCGCGCTGACGACCGTGTCGCCGCAGACCGTCGGCCTCGCCGCCGGCGAATGGTGCCCCTACGGCACCGGCGGCACGGGCCCGGAGTTCCCGACCGACCAGCGCGAGGACGACGGCCGCTCGCTGGTCTTCGATTCGCCGCCGCTCGCGGAACGGCTCGAGATCCTGGGGGCGCCGGTCGTCCAGCTCGACCTGGCCATCGACAAGCCGGTGGGTTTCGTCGCCGTGCGGCTCGGCACGGTCGCGCCGCAGGGCGAGGTCACGCGCATCACATACGGCCTCCTGAACCTGACGCACCGCGACAGCCACGAGTTCCCGAAGCCCATGGTGCCCAAACAGCGCACCACGGTGCGTGTCCAGCTCAACGACATCGCCTACGCGGTGGACCCCGGACACCGGCTGCGGGTCGCGATCTCCACCACGTACTGGCCTATGGTGTTTCCCGCGCCCGAGCCAGTGACGCTCACGCTTCATGCGGGCGCGAGCAAGCTCGAGTTGCCCGAGCGGCCGCCGCGCGAGGCCGACGCCGCCATGACGCTGTTCCCCGAGGTCGAGCTGGCGCCGGGTGTCGAGCGCGAGCAGCTCGAGCCGTCGGTGTCGCGCCGCGTGCTCGAACGCGACGTGCTGACCGGCACCACGACGCTGCGCGTGCAGGAGGACGTCGGGCGCTACCGCATGACCAGGATCGGGCTAGAGGTCGGCTACTGGACCGGCGAGGCGCTGTCGGTGCGCGACGACGATCCCTTGAGCGCGCGCACCGAGATGTGGCGGACGACCGAGTACGCCCGCCCGGGCTGGCGCGTGCGCACCGCCGCCCGCACGGTCGTGACCGCCACACGCGATCACTTCCTGGTCAAGGGCGAGCTCAACGCTTACGACGGCGACGAGCGCGTGGCCGAGAAGCGCTGGGACGCGCGCATCTCGCGCGATCTCGTTTGACGTAAGGTGGCGATGGCCGTTGCATCGGCCACCGCCGCTACCCCGAACCCACTGCCGAAGGATCGCAGCCCACCATGACCATCGTCACCGCGTTCCCGCGCAAGGTCCACGAGCTGGAGACCGTGTGGATACCCATGCCCGACGGCGTGCGCCTGGCGGCGCGCGTCTGGCTGCCCGAGGACGCCGAGCGCGATCCGGTGCCGGCGATCCTGGAGTACATCCCCTACCGCCGGCGCGACGGCACCCGACTCGGCGACGATCCCATGCACGCCTACTGGGCGGGCCACGGCTACGCCTGCGTGCGCCTGGACATCCGCGGCTCGGGCGATTCCGAGGGCATTCTGATCGACGAATACACGAAGCAGGAGCAGGACGACGCCGTCGCCGCGATCGCCTGGCTGGCGGCGCAGCCCTGGTGCAACGGCAGCGTCGGCATGACCGGCATCTCGTGGGGCGGGTTCAACTGCCTGCAGGTCGCGGCGCGCCGGCCGCCCGCGCTGAAGGCGATCATCCCGGTGGCGTTCACCGACGATCGCTACGCCGACGACATGCACTACATGGGCGGCGCGCTGCTCAACGACAACCTGAACTGGGGCACGGCGTTCTTCGCGATCATGGGCCGCGCGCCCGACCCGCACGTGGTCGGCGACGGCTGGCGCGAGACGTGGCGCGCGCGGATCGACGCGGTGACACCCTACTTCGAGACCTGGCTGCGCCATCCGTTCCGCGACGGCTACTGGAAGCACGGTTCGGTCTGCGAGGACTACGGTGCGATCCGCTGCGCGGTCATGGCCATCGGCGGCTGGGCCGACGGCTACTCCAACGCGGTGTTCCGGGTGCTCGCCAACCTGGCGTGCCCGCGCCTCGGCATCGTCGGGCCGTGGGGCCATACCTACCCCTACGACGGCATCCCCGGCCCGGCCATCGGCTTCCTGCAGGAGGCGTTGCGCTTCTGGGACCACTGGCTCAAGGGCCGCGCGACCGGAATCATGGACGAACCCATGCTGCGCGCTTGGGTGCAGCACTACGTGCCGCCGTGCTCCCACCATCCTGAACGGCCGGGCCATTGGGTGGCCGAGCGGGCGTGGCCGGGGCCCGGCGTCGGCGCCAGCGTCCTGCACCTGAACCACGACGGGCTGGCCGCGCGCGCCGGTGCCAAGCGCGTGCTCACCGCCTGCTCGCCGCAGACCACCGGCCTGGCCGGCGGCGAATGGTGCGCCTACGGCCTGGGCGGCCAGACGCCCGAGCTGCCCCACGACCAGCGCGAGGACGACGGCAAGTCGCTCGTGTTCGATGCCGCGCCGCTCGACGCGCCCCTCGAAATCCTGGGCGCGCCGGTGGTCGAGCTGACGGTCGCGGCCGACCGGCCGGTCGCCACGGTCGTGGTCCGCCTGTGCGACGTGGCGCCCGACGGCACGTCGCTGCGCGTCTCGTTCGGCGTGCTCAACCTGACCCACCGGCGCGGGCACGCGCGGCCGCGGCCACTCAAGCCCGGCAAGGCCGAGCGCGTGCGCGTCCAGCTCAACGACTGTGGCCACGCCTTCGCGCCGGGCCACCGCGTGCGGCTCGCCGTCTCGACCTGCTACTGGCCGATCGTCTGGCCCGCGCCCGTAGCCGCGACGCTCGCGATCGCCGCCGGGGCCTCGCGCCTGACCCTGCCGGCGCGCGCGCCGCGCCCCGAGGATGTGGCCGTCGCGTTCCCGCCGCCCGCCATGGCCGCGCCGGGGCTCAGCACGCGCCTTACGCCGCGCATCGCGCAGCGGGGCGTCGATCAGGATCTCGCCACGGGGTTGACCACCTACACGGTGATGCGCGATGAGGGCACGGAGCGCATCGAGGCGATCGGCGTCGATGCGCGCTTCGCCAAGGCGACCCGCTACAGCATCGACGCGCGCGACCCCTTGAGCGCGCGCCACGCCAACACCATGACGCTGGCGCTCGGCCACGACGGCTGGCACCCGCGCATCGAGGCGCGCACGGTCATGACCGCGACGGCCAGCCATTTCCAGATCGAGGCGGACCTCGAGGCCTTCGACGGCGAACGTCGCGTGTTCGCGCGCTCCTGGACGCGCTCGGTGCCGCGCAAGCTGGTGTGATGAGCCCGGCGCCGGGGCGCCGCGCGTGGGCCGTAGTCGCGGTCGGCTTCGGCGCGCTCGCCGTCAGCTTCACCGGGCGCGCGCTGCTGGGCCTGACCATGACCTCGTGGGAGGAGACGTTCGGCTGGACGCGCGCCTTCGCGTCCTCGGCCGGCGCGATCGCGCTGGCGGCCACGGCGATCGCCTCGCCCCTGGCCGGCAATCTGGCCGATCGCTTCGGCGCGCGCCCGGTCCTGCTGGCCGGGCTCGCCGGTCTGGCCTGCACCGGCCTCGTCGCCTACGGCGCCACCACGCGCTGGGAGTTCCTGGCCGCGCTCGGCGTGCTCGGCGGCATCGGCTACGGCTTCGTCGCCCAGCACGTCATCGCCGCGGTGGTCGCCGCCTGGTTCGCGACCCGGCGCGGCCTGGCGACCGCGCTGGCGATCGCCGGTTCGACGGCCGGCCAACTCCTGCTCATCCCGGTCATGGCCTGGCTGCTGGCCAACGTGGCGTGGAACCTGCCCTTCGCCGCCAACGCCGCCCTCGCGCTGCTGCTGATGCCGGCGGTCTGGCTGGTCACCGGCCGGCGCACGCCGGTGACGCTGCACGCCGCGCAGGCGCGTGAATCGCTCGGCGACCGGCTGCGCCGGCTCGCGCGCAGCCACACGTTCCGCGCACTGTTCGCCAGCTTCACGCTGTGCGGCTTCACGACCACCGGCGTCGTCGAGACCCACCTGTTCCCCTACGCGGCGCTGTGTGGCTACATGCCGCTCGAGAGCGCGCGCGCCTTCTCGGTGCTCGCCGCCGGCAATCTGGCGGGCATGATCCTGACCGGCTGGCTGGTCGACCGCATGCACCGGCCGACCCTGCTGGCCGCGATCTTCGTGCTGCGCGCGCTGTCGTTCGTGGTGCTCATGGGGATCGCGGGCAATCCGCCCGCGCTGTTCCTGTTCGCCGCCATGTTCGGCCTGCTCAACTTCTCGGTCTTTCCGGTCATCGCCGGGATCGTCGCAAGTCAGCTTGGCGTCGGCATCATGGGGCTCGCGCTCGGCGTGTTGTTCATGGGTCACAGCCTCGGCGCGGCGACCGGCATGATCCTGGCCGGCGTGCTGTTCGATCTGTTCGCCCGCTATGTCTGGGTCTGGATCATCGCGCTGGTACTGGCGCTGCTGGCCGGCGCGATCGCGCTCACGATCCGGGATGGACCAAGGACGCCGACGCTCGCCACCGCATGAGCCGCACGCTCGCGCACTTGCGCAACATCGGCCCCGAAACGGCGCGCCGGCTCGTCGCGCTCGGCATCGCCGACGAGGCGGCGCTGCGCCGTGTCGGCGCGGTCGAGGCCTATCGCCGGCTCAAGGCGGCGGACCCACGCCACACTTCGTTGAACGCCCTGTGGGCCCTGGCCGGTGCCCTGCTCCCCCTGCCCTGGACGCGTCTGCCCGCCGACCTCAAGGAGACCCTGCGCGCCGAGGCCATGGCCGAGCACCGCCCTGTCGGCTACCCTGAGCCATGATCCCGATCCACGACGACAACCCGACCACGCGCTCGCCGATTCTGACGCTCGCCCTGATCGCGGCGTGCATCGGCGCCTTCGTCTGGCTGATGTCCTTAGGTCCCGGCACGCGGGAGTGGGCGGCCTACACCCTGGGCATGGTACCCGCGGTGCTGACCGGCCGGATCGCGGTCGAGCCGTTCCTCCAGGGTTTCCGCCCCGAATTGTCGGTGGTGACCCTGATGTTCCTGCACGGCGGCTGGCTGCACCTGGGCGGCAACATGCTGTACCTGTGGATATTCGGGAACAATGTCGAGGATCGCCTGGGCCACGGCCGCTTCCTGGCGCTCTATCTGCTCGCGGGATTGGTGGGGACCGCCGTTCACGTAGCCAGCGACCCGGCCTCCGGGGTCCCCCTGGTCGGCGCGAGCGGCGCGATCTCGGGCGTGCTCGGCGCCTATCTGCTGCTCTATCCCTTCGCCCGCGTGCGCATGATCGTGCCACCGTTCCTGTTCCGCACGTTCAAGGTGCCGGCCTGGCTGTTCCTGGGCTTCTGGTTCGTGTTCCAGGGCATCCAGGTGGCCGGCGGCTTGGGCCAGGACGGCCGCCCGACGCTCGGCGAGGCCGAGGTCGCGTGGTCCGCCCACGTCGGCGGCTTCGTCGCGGGCATGGCACTGCTGCTGCTCCTACGCCCACGCGGCGTGCCCTTGTTCACGCGGCCCGGCCAACCGGCGCGGCGCGGCGCGGTGGCGGCTCCGTGGGGCGGCCGAACGACGCGGCCGACGACGCGCGCCGCCAAGTCGTCATCGGGACCGCCCACGCCTGCCCGCGCCGTCACGGGCGCGGTCCGCAACCGGACCATCGACCGGACCGGTGGTCCGTCGGGCCGAACCGGGTCGCGGATTGTGTCACGGTGAGACAATCATGCCCCTTGTAACACGCGTTAACACATTTTGATCGGCCCTTGGCCCCTCTCCGGGCCGCCTCGATTGCGCTCAAAGTGCTGACTTCGCAGACCTTTTCGTCGCATTTGCCGGCCGTTCCGGGCGTGCGCCGCCGATTGGGCCTGCGCTTGAGAAAAGATCCTAAATTTGATTGTTTATCATGACAATTTGTTGACCGAGCCATGACCCTACTAAATGAGCCGCCGTACGGGGGAGAGGCGTTCGCCGGAGCCCCGTCGTTCATGACCGAGACCTACCAGCAGATCGTCGGCACGATCGGCGAGCTGCTGACAGGCGCCACCAAGGGTCGTTTCAAGATCGACGAGGCAACATTGCTCAAGCGTGATCTCAACCTGGATTCTCTGGCCGAGATGGACCTGCTGATGATGCTCGAGGATCGCTTCGACGTGTCCATCTCGCTCAATCACCTGCCGGAGATCCAGACCGTGCGCGATCTGGCCATGGCCATCGACCGGATCAAGAAGGAAGCGGCCTGACCATGAGCCTGTACGCGAAGTTCGCGTCCCTGGCCGAGACCTATCGCGGTCTCGCCCAGAGCGGCCACAACCCCTTCAAGGTCGCCATCGACCGCGTGCTGTCGCCGACCGAGGCGATCATCGACAACCGGCCGACCCTAATGGTCGGTACCAACAACTATCTGGGCCTGACCTTCGACCCCGAGTGCGTCGAGGCCGCCGTCGCGGCGCTGCACGAGGAAGGCACGGGCACCACCGGCTCGCGCATCGCCAACGGCTCGTACGCGGCCCATCGGCAGCTCGAGGACGCGCTGGCCGCGTTCTTCGGCCGGCGGCACTGCATGGTGTTCTCGACCGGCTACCAGGCCAACCTCGGCATGATCTCGACCCTGGCCGGGCCCAACGATCACCTGATCATCGACGCCGATTGCCACGCCAGCATCTACGACGGCTGCCGGCTGGGCGGCGCGAAGGTGACGCGGTTCCGCCACAACGAGGCGGACGACCTGGACCGCCGCCTGCGGCGCCTGCCCGAGGACGGCGGTGCGCGCCTGATCATCGCCGAAGGCATCTACAGCATGCTGGGCGACCGCGCGCCGCTGGCCGCCTTCGTCGAGGTGAAGCGCCGGCACGGCGCCTATCTGATGGTCGACGAAGCGCACTCCATGGGCGTGCTGGGCCGCACGGGCCGTGGTCTGGCCGAGGAGGCGGACGTCGAGGCCGACGTCGACTTCGTGGTCGGCACGTTCAGCAAGAGCCTGGGCGCCGTCGGCGGCTTCTGCGTCTCGGACCACGACGAGTTCGATGTGCTGCGCGTGGCGTGCCGCCCGTACATGTTCACGGCGTCGCTGCCGCCCAGCACCATGGCCTCGGTGCTCAAGGCGCTCGAGGTGCTGGTGCGCCGGCCCGAGCTGCGCACCCGTTTGATGGGCAACGCGCGCGCGTTGCACGACGGCCTGTCCTGGCGCGGCTTCGTGGTCGGCCCGCAGATCAGTCCGGTGGTGGCGGTGCAGCTCCGGGATGTCGCGACCGCGATCCAGTTCTGGAGCGCGCTGCTCGAGAACGGCGTCTACGTCAACCTGGCCCTGCCGCCCGCGACGCCCAACGGCATCGCGCTCCTTCGTTGCAGCATTTCGGCGGCGCACACCCGGCCGCAGATCCGCCGGATCGTCGAGGTCTTCGAGCACGTGGGCGAGAAGCTGGGCGTGCTCAAGGTGCGCCAGGCCGCCGCCGTCTGACGTCCCGCCGCCGGGCGTCTCGAGCGCAACCCACCACGGGAATGGCGCGCGCGGCGCGTCGCGCCGCCAAACCGTGACCGAAGACCCAACGACGCCGTCGGCTTGGCGTGGCCGCGTGGGGCGGCTGGCGGCGCCGCTGATCGTGGCCAACGCCACCGTGCCGCTGCTGGGCATCGTCGACACGGCGGTGGTCGGCCAGCTCGATTCGCCGACGCACCTGGGCGGTGTCGCGGTCGGCTCGCTGCTGTTCGGCTACGTCTTTTGGAGCTTCGGCTTCCTGCGCGGCGGGACCAGCGGCCCCATGGCCCAGGCGCTGGGCGCGCGCGACGGCGACGAGATGCGCGCGGTGCTGGCCCGCGCCGGCCTGATCGTGGCCGTCGCCGGCGTTGGCCTGATCGCGATCCTGCTGCCCTTGCTGGCGTCCCTGCTGCGGCTGGCCGGCGCCTCGACCGGGGTCGAGGGCCACGCCGTCGACTACGCCGGCATCCGGCTCCTGAGTGCGCCGGCGACGCTGGCCGGCTACGCCCTGCTCGGCGCCTTGACCGGCCTGCAACGGCCGCGCGGCGCGCTCGCGCTCATGCTCGCGACCAACGGCACCAACATCGTGCTCGACCTGTGGTTCGTGCTCGACCTGGGCTGGGGCGTGCGGGGCGTCGCCGCCGCCAGCGTGATCGCCGAGTATATCGGCGCCGCCGTCGGGCTCGTGGCCCTGCGCCGCGCGCTGACCGGCGTGTCCGGCGCGTGGCGGCGGCGTCAGATCCTCGATCGCGGCGCGCTGCGCCGCATGGCCGGCCTCAACCGCGACATCCTGCTGCGCAACCTGGCGCTGATAAGCGCGTTCTCTCTGTTCACGGTGTTCGGCGCGCGCCTCGACGACGTGACGCTGGCCGCCAACGCGGTGCTGATGAACTTCCACACCCTGGCGGGCTATGTGCTCGACGGGTTCGCCGACGCCGCCGAGGCTTTGGTTGGCCAGGCGGTGGGGCGGCGCGCCCGCGACCAGTTCCGCGCCGCCGTGCGCGCCGCCGCCCTGTGGGTCGGCGGCTTCGCGGTGGTGCTGGTCACCCTGCTGCTGGTCCTGGGCGGGGTTTTCATCGACATCATGACCGTGCTGCCCGAGGTGCGCGCGGCCGCGCGCGACTACATGCCCTACGTGGCGATCGCGCCGCTGATCGGCGCCTGGGCGTTCCTGCTGGACGGCGTGTTCATGGGCGCCACGCGCGGCCCCGAGATGCGCAACGCCATGATGCTGGCGCTCATCGCGTTCATCGCCGCGGCGTCCGCGCTGGTGCCGTGGCTCGGCAACCACGGGCTGTGGAGCGCCTACGTGCTGTTCATGATCGCGCGCGTGGCGCTGCTCGGCCGCTACCTGCCGCGGCTGGCGCGCGGCGTCGGCTGAGGCCTGAACGGCGCCAGCAGGAGGCCGATCGTGTCCGTCTCATCCACGCCCTCGACGCCGATCGCCATGGTCGGAGAGCGGCGCGTCGCGCTGGTCGAACCGAACAGCCGGTCCCACACGCTGAGAAGTGTGCCATAGGTCGAATCGGTGTCCGCCCGCCGGCGGTGGTGATGCACCCAGTGCAGCGAGGGCGTGATCACGACGCGGGCGAGCGCCGCCTCGAACGCCGGAGGCAGGCGCAGGTTTGAATGGTGGAACAGCGTCGCCGCCAGGAGCACGGCCTCGAACACCAGGATCGACGCCAGCGGGAAACCGAGCGCTAGGATCACCACGGCGCGCGCGCACGCCGACAGGATGACTTCGCCGGCGTGGAAGCGAAGCGCGCTGGTGGTGTCGAGGAAGCGGTCCCGATGGTGCACGGCGTGGAACCGCCACAGCAGCGGCACCGTGTGGTTGGCCCGGTGCCACCAGTAGATCAGCAGGTCCAGCAGGACGACATCGGCCGCCAGGCCCGCCCAGCCCGACCACCAGGCCGGCCGCCAGGCCCAACCATGGCCGGCCGCCCATGAGGTGAGCGGCACCACGAAGGCGACCGAGAGCGCCGCGGTGATCCCCCACAGGATACCGTTGCGCCCGACCCGGCCCCACGCCGGGGCCGGGCGCGGCGCCACCGGCCACAACCGCTCGGCGACGAACAGGCCGACCAGCACGGTGCCGACCGCGACGGCCTTCCAGGCGATAAGGGTCTCGACATCCAGGATCACGGTTACTCCATATGAACCTTGACAGTCGTCGGAGGGAAGGCAATCTGGCGCTTCGGGCCCCGTTTCCGAGGATTCTCATGTCCCTGCCCCTGGTCGGCATACCGTGCGACACGCGCGACATCGCGACGACGCCGTTCCACTGCGTCGGCGAGAAGTACATCACGGCGGTGGCGCGCGGGGCCGGCGCGCTACCCGTGCTGATGCCGGCGTTCGGGCCGGGTCCCGACGCGCCGGCGCCCGCCGAGCTTTACGACCTGGACGCGATGATCGACCGGCTGGACGGCATCCTGGTGACCGGCAGCCCGTCGAACGTCGAGCCCCACCACTACGAGGGCACGCCCAGCCGCCCCGGTACGCTGCACGACCCGCAGCGCGACAACGTGACCCTGCCCATGATCCGCCGCGCGCTCGACCAAGGCGTGCCCATGCTGGCGATCTGCCGCGGCATCCAGGAGCTGAACGTCGCCCTGGGCGGCACGCTGCACCAGCACGTCCAGGAACAGCCGGGACTGCGCGACCACCGCAGCCCGCCCGACGAGCCGCGCGACGTCAAGTACGCCCACGCCCATGAGATCGAACTGACGCCCGGTGGCGCGCTGGCCCGGCTTTCGGGCATGCAGACATGGCGCGTCAACTCCCTGCATGAACAAGGAATCGAGCGCCTCGCCCCCGGGTTGGAGATCGAGGCGCGCGCGCCCGACGGCATGATCGAGGCCGTGCGCGTGCGCAACGCGCGCTCCTTCGCCATCGCGGTGCAGTGGCACCCGGAATGGCTGTTCTGGGAGGACAAGCTGTCGATCGCCCTGTTCGAGGCGTTCGGCGCCGCCGCGCGCGAGCGCATGGCACGGCGCGCGCGCGCGGTGGTCCATGGACGCGTGGCTTAAGGAACACCGGGTCGACGAGGTCGAGTGCCTCGTCCCGGACCTGGCGGGCATCCCGCGCGGCAAGATCCTGCCGGCAGCCAAGTTCATCAAGACGATCGGCGAAGGGACGCTGCGCATCCCCGAGTCGATCCTGGGCCAGACGGTGACCGGCGAGAACCCGGACAGCGACGCGGTCGACGTCACCTCGCCCGACATCGAACTGGTGCCCGATAAGCGCACCATCCGCCTGGTGCCCTGGTACGAGGAGCCGACCGCCCAGGTCATCTGCGATTGCGTCTATGCCGACGGCGCGCCCGTCGACATCGCCGCGCGGACCGTGCTGGACCGCGTCATCAAGCTGTACGCCGAGTGCGGCTGGCGCCCGGTCGTGGCGCCCGAGCTCGAGTTCTTCCTGGTCGCGGTGAACACCGACCCGGACTATCCCCTGGAGCCGCCGATCGGCCGCTCGGGCCGGCCCGAGACCGGCCGGCAGGCCTACGGCATCGACGCGGTCAACGAGTTCGACCCGCTGTTCGAGGAGGTCTACGACTACTGCGAGGCGCAGAACATCGACATCGACACGCTGAGCCACGAGGCGGGCGCGGCGCAGATCGAGATCAACTTCAACCATGGCGACCCGGTGCTGGTCGCCGACGAGGCCTTCCTGTTCAAGCGCACGGTGCGCCAGGCCGCGCTGCGACACAAGATCTACGCCACCTTCATGGCCAAGCCCATGGAGCAGGAGGCCGGTTCGGCCATGCACATCCACCAGAGCGTGATGGATGTGGCGACGGGGAAGAATCTGTTCGCCGACGCCGAGGGCAACGACACGCCGCTGTTCCACGCCCACATCGCCGGTCTGCAGAAGCATCTGCCCGCGGCCATGCCGCTGTTGGCGCCCTACGTCAACTCGTACCGCCGGCTGTTGCGCGATTCGGACGCGCCGATCAACGTCCACTGGGCGCGCGAGAACCGCACCGTGGGCCTGCGCGTGCCGCGCTCGGGGCCCGAGGGCCGGCGCGTGGAGAACCGGGTCGCCGGCGCCGACGTCAACCCGTACCTGGCGATTGCCGCCTCGCTGGCGTGCGGCTATCTCGGCATGGTCGACGACCTGGAACCGGCCAAGGCGATCACCGGGTCGGGCTACACACGCGCCCACGGCCTGCCGCGCTACCTGCCCGACGCGCTCGACAAGCTGGGCGACAGCAAGAGCCTGAAGCGCATCCTCGGCGAGCGTTTCGTCGAGCTGCTGCTCGACGTCAAGAACGCCGAGCACGACGCCTACCAGGCGGTGATCAGCTCGTGGGAGCGCGAGCACCTGCTGCTGAACGTGTGAGCACCGCCCGGTGAAGCTGGCTCTGCTGCGCGCCGCCAAGGCCGTGGGGCTGTTCGGCCTGAGCCGACTGCTGACCCGGCGCTCGTTGCGCATCCTCTGCTACCACGGCGTCTGGCTGGGCGAGGGCACGTTCGGCAACTACCTGTTCATGCGGCCCGAAACCTTCCGCGCGCGCATGCGGCTGCTGGCCTCGCTCGGCTATCCTGTGCTCGGGCTCGACGAGGCGGTCGAACGGCTGGCCGCCGGCACGCTGCCCGCTTGCGCGACCGTGATCACCATCGACGACGGCTGGTACGGCACGTACCGCCACATGGTGGACGCGCTCGCCGCCTAAGGCCTGCCCGCGACGCTCTACGCCTGCACGTACTACATGCGGCGGCAACGCCCGGTGTTCACCGTGGCCGTGCAGGTCGTGCTGACCAGTGCGCCCCGGCGCATGCTCGACCTGGCGGGGTTGATCGGTGCCGGCGCTGGCCGACCCGTGAACCTGGACGACGCGGACCAGGTGACGCGCGCGGACCACCCCACGCTTCCCGCCGCCGTGCCTCCCGGCCCCGACAATCCCATGGGCGCCTACGCGCTCTATTTCGGCTGGCCGACCTACGCCATGCATGGGACCAACAAGCCCTGGGGCGTGGGCAGGCTGGTCAGCCGCGGCTGCATCCGCCTCTACCCCGAGGACATCGAGTTGGTCTATCCGACCATAATGGTCGGCACACAGGTCACGACCGTCAGCCAGGCGGTCAAGCTGGGCTGGCATCAAGGTGGGCTCTACCTCGAAGTCCATCGGACCCGCGCCCAGCTCAACGAACTGGGGCGGCTGGGCCACTTCACGCCGAGCCCCGCGCCCGACATCAAGGACCGCATCCTGGCCGTGGCGGGCGAGGCCGCGAACGCGGTCGATTGGGCCTTGGTCGTCGCCACGGCCCAGCGCCGGCTCGGCTATCAGGTGCGCATCGCGTAAGACGAAGGGCGCTGGCGGAACCTCGCAGAGGCGCGCCCCGCCAGCGCCCGGATTCTAGCCGCAGGTGTACGGGGTCCCCGCGGCGACGATGATCTGGTTGTACTCCTTGAAGATGCTCACCACCTTCGCGGCGCGCTCGCTGGTCTGGGCGATCTCCTCCCAGAACACCTTGGCGTCCTCCTCGACCTGACGCCACTCCTCGGCCGGGATGGCCGTGAGCTCAAGCTTGTCGCCGGTCGCCCTGAGCTTCGCCTCGCCGCCCCAGTACCACTGGTTGCGGTAGGTGTGACTCGCCTCGACGCACGACAGGTACGCCTGCTTGAGGTGCGCCGGCAGGTCGGACCACTGCTTCTCGTTGACGTAGAACGAACCGATCCAGGCACCGGAAATGTTGTTGGTGAGGAAGTACTTCGTCACGTTGGCCCAGCCTACCGTGTAGTCCTCGGTGATGCCGGACCAAGCCATGCCGTCGAGTTCGCCCGTCTGGACAGCCACTTCTGCGTCCTCGTAGGGGATCGACACCGGGATCACCCCGTACTTGGCCAGGAAGCGCCCGGCCGTCGGGAACGTGTAGAGCCGCAGGCCGCTCAGGTCCGAAAGGCTCTTGAGCGGCTTCTTGGTGTTGAAGTTGCAGGGATCCTGGCCCGCCGCCGACAGCCAGACGACGCCGCCGACCTCGCTGTAGGCCTCGCGCCAGATGTCGGCGAAGCCGTACTGGTGGAACAGGGTCGGCACGTCGAGCGCGTGCTTGGTGCCCAACGGGAAGTAGCCACCGAACACCGCGATATCCACCGGCGCCGACATCGAGTCGTCATCCGAGTGCACCGCGTCGATGGTGCCGCTCTGCAGGGCGCGAAACAGCTCGCCGGTCGGGACGAGCTGATCGGCATAGTAGAGCTCGATCTCCATCTCGCCCTTGGCGACCTCGTTGAAGGCGTCGACCAGGGGCTTCGTAACGAACTGGCCCAGCGTCGAACCGGCATAGGTCTGCAGCCGCCAGCGGATTGGTGTCTGGCTGCGCAGAACGGTTGGCGCCCCGATGGTCGCCGCGCCCGCGGCGGCGGCGGCGACACCCGCCTTCCTGACGAAATTGCGTCTGTTGCTCGTCGTCATGATGCACTCCCTTTCTGTTGAACTCGCCTTTGCGGCCTCGGCCGCCCTCCCACGCTCCGTTGGCTCAGGGTTACCCGCGCCAATGGATCTCGATCCACCCGGACCTGGTCGCGTGCCCGTCAACCCTCGTAATGCGTGCGCGGCAGCCACAGCGCCAGATCCGGGAAGGCCATGACGATCGCCAGGGCCAGCATCATGACCAGAACGAAGGGAATGATCGATCGGTAGATGTGGAAGATGTTGATCTCGGGTGGCGCCATGGCGCGCATCAGAAACAGGTTGTAGCCGAAGGGTGGCGTCATGTAGGCGATCTGACAGGTGATGGTGTAGAGGACGCCGTACCAGATCAGGTCGAAACCGAGTGCGCCGACCAGGGGCACATAAAGCGGGGCGACGATCACGAGCATGGCCGTATCGTCCAGGAACATGCCCATGATGATGTAGGAGAGTTGCATCATGATGAGCACTTCCCAGGGAGTCAGGTGCAACTGGCCGAGGAAATACCCTTCGATCGCCTTGACCGCGCCGAGCCCGTCGAACACGGCGCCGAAGCAGAGAGCTGCCAGGATGATCCACATGAACATGCAGGTGACACCCAGCGTCTTGCGCAGCGTCTCCTCCATGACGTGGCGATTGAGCCGTCCGCGCAGCCAGGCGGCGATGGTGGCCGCGGCGGCGCCCACGGCCGAGCTTTCGACCAGGCTGGTGATGCCCAGCACGAACAGGCCGGTCATCGCGACGAAGATGGCGAGCGGCAGGATGCCGGCACGCAGCAGGGCCAGCTTCGCCGACCAGGGAATGTTGCGCTCGGCCGGCGGCAGCGAAGGGCCGAGCCTGGGCTGGATCATGCAGCGCACGGCGATGTAGACGACGAACAGCCCCGCCATCATGAGGCCGGGAATCACGCCTGCGAGCCACAGTTGGCCGACGGGTTGGCGCGCGATCATGCCGTAGAGCACCAGGACCACGCTCGGCGGGATAAGGATGCCGAGGGAACTTCCGGCCTGGATGACCCCGGTGATCATGACCTTGTCGTAGCCACGACGCAGCAGCTCGGGCAGCGCGATCGTGGCGCCGATCGCCATGCCCGCCACGGACAACCCGTTCATCGCCGAAATGATCACCATCAGCCCGACAGTGCCGATCGCAAGGCCGCCGCGCACGGGGCCCATCCAGACGTGGAACATCTGGTAGAGGTCGTCGGCGATGCGCGACTCCGACAGGATGTAGCCCATGTAGATGAACATCGGCAGGGTGAGCAGCGGGTACCACTTCATCACCTTGACGACGGAGCTGAAGGCCATCTCCGAGCCGCCGTCGCCCCACAGCAGCAACGCCGATGCCGCGGCGACGAAGCCGATCGCGCCGAACACGCGCTGCCCGGTCAGCAGCAGGACCATCATGGTCGAGAACATCAGGAGCGCGATGTAGTCGTAACTCATGGCAACGGCTTCCCGAGCGCGTTGGCGAGATCCCGGAAGAACGTCGCGATGGTCTGCAGCAGCGTCAGCAGGATGCCGAACGTCATGACGCACTTGACGGGCCACATGTACGGCCGCCACGCGGAGAATGCGCGCTCGCCGAACTCGAACGCGTAGATCGTGCTAGCCACGCTGCCGTAGAGCAGCACGCCCAGATAGAAGACGAGGAAGAACGACGTCATCACGTCCCAGCGGGTCTTGGTCCGCTGCGACCAGCTGCCGTAAAGCAGGTCCATGCGGACATGGCCGTCGATCTGAAGGGCATAGGCGCCGCCGATCAGGAAGTACGACACCATCAGGAACTCGGAGACGTCGAGGGTCCAGATCGCCGGCACCTTCAGGGCCTTGGTGCCCGACGAATAGAACAGCACCGCCATCATCACGAAGATGAGGTACATCGACGCTCGGCCGACGCGCCGGCTGATCGGCTCGACGAAGCGAACGTACGCGACGACCCAGCCCGGCATCGGCGCGTCAGGTCCGGACCAGCATGCCGTTGTCCACGAACAACGTCTCGCCGTTGACGAAGCTCGCCTCGGGACCGGCCAGGAAGAGCGCGGCATTGGCGACTTCTTCCGGTTCGCAGATGCGTCCCTGCAACCGGCGCAGATCGTCCTCGGTCACATCCACGCCATAGCCGCGCAACTGCTGGAGTTCACGCAGGCCGTGGTTGGTACGAATGAAGCCGGGGCAGACCGCGTTGCAACGGACACCCTGGTCGCGAAACTCGGTCGCGATCGCCCTGGTGAACATGTGGCAAGCCCCCTTGGTGGTGCAGTAGAGCACTTCCATGGGGGTTCCCGCCACCGCTGATATCGACGATGTGTTGACGATCGCTCCGCCGCCGTGGCGCAACATCGAAGGCAGCACGGCCTTGGTCATCAGGAACATGGACTTGACGTTCACGGCCATTAGCCAATCCCAGTCCCGCTCGGTCGTCTCCAGGAATGGCTTCACCACCAGGGTCCCGGCGTGATTGAAAAGAATGTCGATCCGCCCACCGAATCGGCGGTCGATCTCGACGACCGCGGCCTGGACCCGATCCGCCGACGAGACGTCCGCCTCGACGAAGAACGCCTCGCCGCCGCGGGCGCGGATCGCCTCGGCGCGCGCCTCGCCGGCCTCTCGCTGGATGTCGACGATGGCGACGGCCGCGCCCTCGCGCGCGAACAGGTCGGATGCCGCGCCACCCGCGCCGTCGGCACCTCCCGACACGATCGCGTTTCTGCCCGACAGCCGACCCGCTCCCACCCCTGTCCCCCCCTTCGACGAACCCGGAAAGCGTGATGATATCCATTCAGACACGCGATGGGCACTGCTAACGTCGCGCGTCGCTTCACGGGAGCCTCAGGTGTCACATCGGTCCGCGCTCGTTTACGCACGAAAGCGAGAGGGGTAATGTCCGCCCAGCGAGTCATTATCGACTGTGATCCCGGCAAGGATGACGCGGTCGCGATCTGGCTGGCGGCGGCCTCGTCGGAACTCGCGATCGACCGGGGCATCACGACCGTCGGCGGCAACGTCGGGCTTGAGCGCACCACGCCAAACGCGCCGGCGATCCTGGAAGCCTTCGGGCGAACCGACATCGCGGTACGCGCGGGGTGTCCCTTGCCGCTGCTCCGCCCGCAGGAGAAGGCCGAGGACATCCACGGCATCTCCGGGATCGAGGGCGGAGGACTCGCCGCACCGAAAACCGAGCCCGCGCCTGGACACGGCGCCGCCCATCTGGTCGAAGCGGTGATGAGTGCGCCGCGGCCCGTGACGATCGCGGCGCTGACGCTCCTGACTAACCTGGCCGTCGCTTTGGCCATGGAACCGCGTCTCGCCCAGCGGGTCGAGCGCCTGGTCATCATGGGCGGCGGCTTCGCGCTGGGCAACATGACGCCCTTCGCCGAGTTCAACATCTACGTCGACCCGCATGCCGCGGCGATGGTGTTTCGCTCGGGCGCGCCGATCACCCTGGTTCCCCTCGATGTCACGCGCCGGGCAAGCGATCCTGCGGTGCTGCACATCGTCTAAACGGGCGTTCTCTAGACGGATCGGCGCGACCCCTCGCCGCTGTTCGCGGCGCTGGCGCGCATGCCCGGACGCGACGCCGTGCGCGTCGAGTTCTACGGCGCCGATCCCGCCAGCCTGCGCGCCATGGCCGAGCGCCACGGCGTGGCCGACCGCGTCGGCATCAACGGCCGGATCCCCTACGCCGAGTCCATCGACGTGCAGATGAACGCCGATGTGCTGCTGCTGCAGTGAAACGACCCGCTCGAACGCGGCAACGTGCCCGGCAAGCTGTTCGAGTTCCTGGGCGCGCGCCGGCCCGTGCTGGGGCTCGGCGTCGAGGACGGCGTGCCCGCGCGCATCCTGCGTGAAGTCGACGCCGGCGTCGTGGTCAATGATCCGGACGCGATCGCCACGCACGTGCGCGCCTGGATCGCGGAAAGCAGGCCAAAGGGAGCATCCCGCTCCTGCCCATGGCGGCGCGCGACGGGCTGGCCCGCGACGAGCAGTACGCCGTCACCGAGCGCCTCTTGCGCGAGGCGATGGAGCGCGGGCGCGGGAATCCTTGACCTGACGGGACGCCCGGCGCACGTTCCCGCCGGATTTCGCCAGCGCCCCCGACCCGGTACCGTAGCGGACGATCGACCATGGCCTTCCTTGCCCGACGCCTGGACAGCATCAAGCCTTCGCCCACCATCGCCGTCACCAACAAGGCGCGCGAGCTGAAGGCCTCCGGCCACGACGTCATCGGGCTGGGCGCCGGCGAGCCGGACTTCGACACGCCCGACCACGTGAAGGAGGCCGCGATCAAGGCCATCCGCGCGGGGCAGACCAAATACACCGCCGTCGACGGCACGCCCGAGCTGAAGGCGGCCATCGTTGCGAAATTCAAGCGCGAGAACGGTCTGGACTACACGGCGGCGCAGATCACCGTCGGCACCGGCGGCAAGCAGGTGTTGTACAACGCGCTGATGGCGACGCTCGACGCGGGCGACGAGGTCGTCATCACGGCGCCCTACTGGGTGTCGTACCCGGACATGGTGCTGCTGGCCGAGGGCGTTCCGGTGATCGTCGACTGCCCGGAGGCCAGAGGCTTCAAGCTGCGGCCGGCCGACCTGGAATGCGCCATCACGCCGCGCACCAAGTGGCTGATCCTCAACTCGCCGAGCAACCCGACCGGCGCCGCGTACACCGAAGCCGAGCTCAAGGCGCTGACCGACGTGCTGGTGCGCCATCCGCACGTGCATGTCATGAGCGACGACATGTACGAGCACCTGGTCTACGACGACTTCCGCTTCACCACACCCGCCCAGGTCGAGCCGCGCCTCTACGACCGCACGCTCACGTGCAACGGCGTCTCGAAGGCGTACGCCATGACCGGCTGGCGCATCGGCTACGCCGGCGGGCCGGCGCCGCTGATCAAGGCCATGGGTGTGATCCAGTCGCAGTCGACCTCGAACCCGTCCTCGGTCAGCCAAGCCGCGGCGGTGGCCGCGCTCAGCGGGCCGCTCGATTTCATCGTCGAGCGCAACAAGGCGTTCAAGGAACGGCGCGACCTGGTCGTCGCCATGCTCAACCAGGCCAAGGGCCTGCGCTGCCCGAAGCCCGAGGGCGCCTTCTACGTCTACCCGAGCTGCGCCGGGGTGATCGGCCGGACCACTCCCAAGGGCGCCAAGATCGATTCGAGCGAGGCCTTCGCTACCTACCTGCTGGAGTCCGAAGGCGTCGCCGTGGTGCACGGCACGGCGTTCGGGCTCGACCCCTATTTCCGCATCTCTTACGCCACGGCGACCGAACTGCTGGAGGATGCCTGCGGTCGCATCCAGCGGGCCTGCGCGAATCTGCGCTGACTGACCTGCCCCCATTGAAGTGGTCCAGCGAGTATCATCGTATGGCGATTCAAGAGGAGGCGGGAGATGCCCAAGAAACGGCATTCGACCGAGGAGATCATCGGCAAGCTGAGTGAGGTTGAGGTTCTGGTGGGTCGGGGCGGATCGCTGGGTGAAGCGATCCGGTCGATCGGGGTGACGGACCAATCAGCAGCGTCAAACGGCCGCTGGCGATGCTCGCAGCGGCGAGCAACGTTCATCGCGGCTGCTCAACGCCCGCCAGATTGCCGCATAAGCCCCAAATGGATACCCTGATGCTCGGAACCAGGGTTCATCCGGGGAACGTCGGTTGAGTGATGAACGTTGAGTTGTCCGATCGCGCAAGGCGAAGGTTGCCGGCGCAGTCACGGTTGGGGCATGAGGGGGCGACGTGGCATCAGGGGATGGCATGCCCGACGTGGAGTTCCGCGGGGTCCACCGGCGCTTCGGGCCGGTGCGCGCGGTTGATGGGGTGAGCTTTGCCATCACCAAGGGCTCGTTCCATTCCTTTCTCGGCCCGTCTGGTTGCGGCAAGACGACGTCGCTGCGCCTGATTGCGGGGTTCGAGCAGCCCGACGAGGGCGACGTCCTCGTCGCCGGCGTCGGGATGGGCGGGGTGCCGGCGTACCGGCGCCCGGTCAACATGGTGTTTCAGCACTACGCCCTTTTCCCCCATCTCGATGTATTCGCCAACGTGGCGTTCGGGCTGCGTCAGCGCAGCCCGCGCCCGACACGCGCCGAGCTTGGGCGCCGCGTCGACGAGGCGCTCGCCCTCGTCCGCCTCGCTGGCTACGGCGACCGGCGCGCGTGGGAGCTTTCCGGCGGTCAACAGCAGCGGGTGGCATTGGCCCGCGCGCTTATCAATCGGCCGACCGTCCTCTTGCTCGACGAACCGCTCTCGGCGCTCGACCGCAAGCTGCGCCGCGACATGCAGTTCGAGCTGCAGACCCTGCAGCGCGACGTGGGCATCACCTTCATCCTGGTGACTCACGACCAGGAGGAAGCGCTGTCGATGTCGGACTCGGTCGCGATCATGCGCGACGGACGTATCGTCCAGTTCGGTGCGCCGAATGAACTCTACGATGCGCCAGTCAACCGCTACGTCGCTGGCTTCGTGGGCGAAACCAACTTCCTCGCCGGCCGTGTGGTGGAGCGGCAGGACGATCGGGCCTCGGTCAGGCTCGACGACGGCCGCGTGCTCGCCGCCCCCCTGTCTGCCGGCGGCCCAGGCTTGGCGGTCGGCGAAGCGGCCGTCATCGCTGTGCGGCCCGAGGCGATCCAGCTCTGGCCCGGCGGCGATCCCGCGCCCACGCCGCTCGACCAAATGTTCGAGGGCCACATCGAAAGCCGGATCTTCCTCGGCGATCAAATCGAGTTCGCGGTCCAGGGCGATCTTGGACGCATCTTGGCGCGCGCACCCAAGGCGGCGATCAGCGTCCGCGGCGACCTGGTTCCGGACACGCCAGTCCGCTTCGGGTGGGAGAACGAAAGCGCGTTGGCGCTTGCCGACGTGTGATGCCCATGGCTTCACGATCGACCAACATTGAGGGAGACGACCATGAACAAGCGTGAGTTCCTTTATCACCTCCGCCGCTACCAGCAGGGCTCGATCAGCCGTCGTCAATTTCTGGGCGCCACCGGTCTCGGCGTCGCGTCCGCTGTGCTGGCGACTGAGCTCGGGCTACGCCCGCGCCGTGCGTTCGCCGGCGACATCGGCGACCGGGTCAGTCTGTGCACCTGGCCGAGCTACCACGATCCGGCCAACCTGGAGGTGTTCACCCAGGCGACCGGTGCCACGGTCGAGATGACCGTGTTCGGTTCGAACGAGGAGATGATGGCGAAGCTCCAAGCGGGCGCCGCAGGCTACGACGTGCTGGTGCCGACCAATTATACGATCCGTGACTACGCCAGTCAGAACCTGATCCAGCCGCTCGACCTGGCGCAGATCCCCAACCACGATCCTTCCGCCCACGACACACGCTTCACCGGCGAGGGCGCGGTTGATGGCACAGTCTACGCCGTGCCGAAGGACTGGGGCACCACGGGCTACGTCATCAACAGCTCCGAGGTGACCGAGGGGCCGACCACCTGGAAGGAGTTCTGGGACCTGACCCAGACCACCCACTCGGGCCGGGTCATGGTGCATGACTACCAGCTCACGACCATCGGCAACGCGCTCAAGTACTACGGGTATTCGTTCAACTCGATTGACGCGGCCGAACTGGCCAAGGCCGAGGAGCTGCTGCTCGCGGTCAAACCGCATCTGTTCGGCATCAACTCCGACTACAAGCCCTCGATGCTGAGCGGCGATGCAATCATGTCGATCTGCTGGACCGGCGACGCGGTGCAGCTCCGACGCGAGAACGCGGCCATGCAGTACGTGCTCGGCCGAGAGGGCGGCGAGATCTGGACCGACTTCTACGCGATCCCGGCGGACGCGCCGAACGTGAAGGGCGCCTACGCCCTGATCGACTATCTCGTGACGCCGGACATCAACGCGAAGGAGGTGCTGTTCCACGGCTATCCGTCGACCGACGCGCGCACCAACGCGCTGCTGCCGAAGGAACTGCTCGAGGATCCGATCCTCTACCCCGCGGCCGAGGTTCTGGCACCGCTCGAGTTCGGGGCCACGGGCTTGATCACCAACGAGGCGCGGGCCGAGTTGTTCGCGCGCTTCAAGTCGGCCTAGGCGAACGTGGAGACTAAGCGCCTGCTTCCCATTGGGGAAGCAGGCGCGCTTCCTGTGATGAAGCGCGCGGGACCGGGGCGCCGCAGGGCCATCGTGACAGCCCTGCTGCTGGCACCCTCGACGCTGTGGTTCGTGGCGCTTCTCGTCATGCCGCTTGTCGTCGTCCTCGTCTTCTCACTCGGCGAGCGGGCGCCGGCCGGCGGCTACCAGGCCGGCTTCACCTTCGCCAACTATCTCAACCTTCCGGCGCGACTGACCGCGTTCACCAACACCCTGACGCTGGCCCCGGTGGGCACGCTGCTCTGTCTCGTCTTCGCCTACCCGCTCGCATACTTCCTGGCGGTCAAGGTCAAGCGCGCCAAGCTGATGCTCCTGGTCCTGGTCATTCTTCCGTTCTGGACCAGCTTTCTGCTGCGCACCTACGCCTGGATCATCCTGCTGTCGGGTAAGGGAATCCCGTCCTGGCTCGCGGTCGTGGGCATCGAGGGTGTACGTTTGATCAACACGCCGACCGCGGTGCTGATCGGCATCGTCTACGGCTATCTGCCGCTCATGGTGTTCCCGATCTATGTGAGCCTGGAGCGTCTCGACAAACGTCTGCTGGAGGCGGCCGCCGACCTCTACGCCGATCCGATCGCCACCTTCCGCCGGGTCACGCTGCCGCTTTCACTGCCGGGTGTGGTCACCGGCTGCCTGCTTGTGTTCATTCTGCTCATGGGCGAGTACCTGATTCCGCAGTTGCTTGGTGGCGGCAAGGTGTTCTTCATCGGCAACGCGTTGGTCGACCTGTTCCTGCAATCGCGCAATTGGCCGTTCGGTTCCGCCGTAGCCATCGCGCTGGTCGTCATCATGATCGTCGCGGTCGGGCTTGCGACGCGCTGGGCCAAGCACCAGGGCGCGACGCGCGAAGTCTCCTTGCTATGAAGGGCCGAGGTCTCAGCGCCTACGCGCTTCTCGTCTACCTTTTTCTTTACGCGCCGATCGGCCTGATCGTGCTGATCTCGTTCAACGCCGGGCGCCAAGCGTCGAGCTTCACCGGCTTCTCACTCCAGTGGTACCGGACCGCGTTCGGAAACCGGCTGATGGTCGAGGCGCTCGGCAACAGCCTGTCGATCGCCTTAACCTCGGCGTGCATGGCGGCGGTCATGGGCACCATGACCGCGCTCGCCCTGCAACGGGTCACCGGCTGGCGCCGTGTCCTCTACGATGGCCTGATCTACGTCGCCCTCATGGTGCCGGGCATCGTCATCGGCATTGCAACCCTGATCGCGATCGCGACTGTGCGCGACGCGGTCAACCCTCTTCTCCAGGCGGTGTGGCTCGACGCGCCGCGCTTCGATCTGGGCTGGGGCTCGATCGTCGCGGCGCACACCCTGTTCAACATGGCGCTGGTCGTGGTCATCGTGCGCGCACGGCTGGCTGGTATGGATGCGAGCCTGATGGAAGCGGCAGCGGATCTCAATGCCACGCCCTGGGGCACATTTCGCCAGGTCACCCTGCCCCTGATCGCGCCCGCGATCCTGGCCGGGTTTCTGCTGGCGTTCACGTTCTCCTTCGACGACTACGTCGTGGCGAGCTTCGTCAACGGCCGCGAGGTGACGCTGCCGCTCTATGTCTTCGCCTCAATCCGGCGGGGCGTGACGCCCGAGATCAATGCGATCGCCACGGTCGTACTCGCGGTCACGGTGGCGCTTCTCGTCCTCGCCCAACTCGTGCTCAGGCGAGCCCAGCGCCCACGCCTACGCGCGCAAGTGCCTGGCCCTGGCGGTTGACACCTCGCTCTCCCGCACGCAGGTTGGGCGTGAACTCCATCGTATCGCCGAGACGCGCGGCTACGCGCAACAGATGGTCAGCGACAATGAGACCAAGCTGACCTCGCGCACCGTCTTGTGCTGACAGGAGGAACAATCGTCGCCTGACATTGCATCGCGACTCGGCGAGCCACAGCAGAGTTGCTTCGCCGCGAGATTCATTGAAGGGGTGCACGACGAGTGTCCGCGACAAGGGCAACGACAGGAGGCGTGCGTCTTGATGACCGAAAACGGACCAATCAGCAGCCTCAAACGGCCGCTGGCGATGCTCGCAGCGGCCAGCAACGTTCATCGCGGCTGCTCGACGCCCGCCAGATTGCCGCATGGGCCCCACATGGATACCGAGATGCTCGGAACCAGGGTTCATCCGGGGAATTTTGGGTTCTCAGGGCTTCGTGAATGTGTTAGCTAGCGGTTGGTATCGGGAGGCCCCGGTGACCCATGGTGCTGTAGGGTGTCGGGGCGCCAGGAACAACCAATTCTTAGGGCCGCCGTCGGATAAGGGACGTCCGTCGGCGGTCCAGGACGGACCGCTGGGTGAATACCGGCGGCGGGCGGCAGGAGGCCAGGAACGTGGTCGCGAGCGTGGCTTTCGGGGAACGCACACGCCTTGTCGTGTGCGCCGGACTTCTTGCCTTGGGCGTAAGCCTCGCGGGGTGCGCGTCGGCGCCGGCGGCCGAGGAGGGCGAGGCTGCCGCGCTTGGCCAGAACGACCCGCTCGAACCGATCAACCGCGGCATCTTCGCGTTCAACCGCACGCTCGACGGTGTCATCCTGAAGCCGGCGGCCCAGATCTATCGCGGCGTGGTGCCGTCGGAAGCGCGCACCGGCGTGCGCAACATCCTGGTCAACTGGACCTCGCCGGTCGTCGCGCTCAACGACATCCTGCAGGGCAACATGGACCGTGCCACGGTCACCGTGGGCCGGTTCTTCCTGAACACGGGCTTCGGTTTCCTCGGCCTGATCGACGTGGCGACGGCTTGGGGCGCCGAGCCAGCTCATGACGAGGATTTCGGCCAGACGCTGGGTGCCTGGGGGTTCGGCGAGGGGCCGTATCTGATGCTGCCGGTCTTCGGCCCGTCCAACCCGCGTGACGCGGTGGGCCTGGTGGTCGACCATTTCACCGACCCGCTGACCTACGTGATCCTGAACGCGGACGAGAACCTGGCGCGCCGCGGCGTCACCGCCGTGGACACGCGCTCGCGCTATCTCGGCCAACTCGACGGGCTCGAGAAGTCGTCGATCGATTACTACGCGGCGCGGCGCAGCCTCTATCGCCAGCGGCGCGACGCGGAGATCCGCAACGGCGAGGTCGAGCCCGAGTACCTACCGTCGATCGAGAGCTTCGACGAAGACTGAGCGTGCAACGGGTGGGAACGATCATGGGCTTGGAAGTCGGTCGGCGTGCGCTGCTGGTGATGGTCGCGGCGGTCGCCTTGCCGCGCGCCGCGCGGGCCGAGGGCGCCAGCGCCTTCGTGCAGACGCTGGGCGACGAAGCTCTCGATCTGCTCATGCGTCCGCCCGGCAGCGAGAAGGATCGGGTCGAGCGGCTGCGCTCCATTCTGACCGGCCGTTTCGACCTCAAGACCATCGGCCGCGCCGTGCTCGGCCCGAGCTGGAAGAGCGCCGACGAGACCCAGCGCGAGGCGTACCTGACCATCTTCGAGGACTATGTGGTCGCCACCTACTCGCTGCTGGTCAAGGACTACTCGGGTGAGACCTTCGAGGTGCTGAAGGAGACGCCGATCGACGAGCGCGACAGCCTGGTCGCGACCCAGATCGTGCGCCGCAACAAGGCGCCGCTGCGGGTGGACTACCGCGTGCGCAACAAGGACGGCGCCTATCACGTCATCGACGTCATGGTCGAGGGCATCAGCATGCTGACGTCCCAGCGCCAGGAGTTCGCGGCCGTTATCCAGCGCGACGGGGTCGACGGGCTGATCTCCCAGCTTCGTGCCCGCGCCGTCGATATCCTCGGCGATCTGTAGCGCCCTCGGTCACCCCGCCATCAAAGCGCTCACGTGCGCCGCGGCGCTCCCGGCCAAGGCCTCCAGGTTGTAACCGCCCTCGAGTGTCGAGACGACGCGGCCCGCGCCGTGGCGCGCCGCCACGGCCATCAGCTCCCGGGTGATCCAGGCGAAGTCCTCCTCGTCCAGCGCCAGATTGGCCAGCGGATCGTCGTGGTGGGCGTCGAATCCGGCCGAGATCATGACCAGGTCGGGCCGGAAGGCGTCGAGTGCCGGCAGCAGCGTCCGGGTCACGGCGGCGCGGAACGCGCGCCCATCGCTGCCCGGCGCGAGCGGCGCGTTGACAATGTTGCCGACGCCGGTCTCCTCCGCCGCGCCCGTACCGGGGTAGTGCGGCCACTGATGGGTCGAGCCATAGAACAGCGCCGGGTCGCGCTCGAACATGTGCTGGGTGCCGTTGCCGTGGTGCACATCGAAATCGACCACGGCGACCCGTGCCAGGCCATGGACCGCGCGCGCGTGCAGCGCGCCGACTGCCACGTTGTTGAACAGGCAGAAGCCCATGGCCGCCGCCCGTTCGGCGTGGTGGCCGGGCGGGCGGACGGCGCAGAAGGCGTTCGCCGCCTGGCCGGCGGCGACCGCGTCGACCGCGGCGACGACGGCCCCGGCGGCGCGAAGCGCCGCCTCGCCCGAGCCCGGCGAAACGACGGTATCCGGATCGTAGTGCAGCGTGCCCTGGGGTGGGATGCTGGCCAGAGCCTGGTCCACATAGGCCGCCTGGTGCACGCGGCCGAGTTGCTCGTCGGTGGCGCGCGGCGCCTCGCGCCGTTCCAGCGCGGCGAACGCCGGCGCGGCCAGCGCGGCCAGCACCGAGGACAGGCGTGCCGGGCGTTCGGGATGATGGGGGCCCGGTCGATGGTCCAGGCAGGCGGGATGGGTCAGCAGCAGCGTGGTCATCACGGGCAAGTGTCCTCCGCTGCTGCCGCCAGGACCAGCTTTTTCGCCGAGTCGTCCGGTCCTCGCGTGTACAATCGAGGTCATGGTCCGCGTCCTTGTCGTCGCGCTCGCGTTGCTGGCCGCGTTCGCCGCACCGGCCATGGCCCAGGACCAGGACGGGGACGAGGTGCTCGCCGTCACGGTCGACGAGGTCATCGCCGGGCCCGTGGCCGAAACGGTGCGCGTGCTCGGTCGCTTGGTCGCCGGCCGACGCGGTGTCGTCTCGACGCGCGTCGCCGGTTTGGTCGCCGCGGTGGACGTGGCGGTCGGCGATCGGGTCGCCGAGGGCGACGTGCTCGTACGGCTCGACGACCGTCGGCTCGTGCTCGACCGCACGTTGGCCCTGGCGGCCCTGGCCGAGGCCGATGCCGCGGTCGGCGACGCCGAGGCCACCGAAGCCGTGGCCGTCGCGGCGATCGAGACTGCCAAGGCGCGCCGAGAGGCGGCGCACGTCGAGCTCGCGCGCATCGAGAAGCTGCGCAACTCGGATGCGTTCTCGCCGGCGCGCTTCGAGGACCTGACCCAGGAGGTCGTCGTCGCCGAGAGCCTGATCGCCGAGGCCGTGGCGCGCCGGCAGGAAGCCCAGGCTGCCATCGAGCGGGCGCGCGCGGCGGTCGAACGCGACCGTGCGGCGGTCGCCATCGCCGAGGGCGATCTAGCCGACACCGTGGTGCGCGCGCCTTACGACGCCATGGTCATCCGGCGTGATATCGCCCCCGGTGTCTATGTCGACGCCGGCGACACCATCGCGGAGTTGATCGACGAACGATCGCTCGAGATCGAGGCCGACGTGCCGGCCGAGCACGTGGCGGCGCTGGCACCCGGGGTCGAGGTCGCCGTCGCGTTCGGCCCAAATGCCAAAGCCCGTGCGCGCGTGCGCGCTGTCATCGCCGACGAAAACCCGATGACGCGCACGCGCCCGGTGCGCTTCGTCGTCGACGAACCGCCGGACGGCGCCGCCGCCGGCCAAAGCCTGGTCCTGAACCTGCCTATCGGCCCGCCGCGCGAGGCGCTGACCGTGGCCAAGGACGCGGTGCTGCGCGAAGGATCGGGCGCCTGGGTGTTCGTGGTCGTCGATGGGCACGCCGAGCGTCGGTCCGTGACCCTGGGCCCGGCGGTCGGCGGGCGCTTCGAGGTGACGGCCGGCCTGACGGCCGGCGAGCGTGTCGTGGTGCGCGGCAATGAACGGCTGGAATCGGGCCAGGCCGTGAGCTTCTGAGGCGTCATGACCACCACCAAGATCAAGGGCCGCTGGATCGTCGCCTTCGACGGCGCGGAGCATCGCCTGGTCGAGAACGGCGTCGTGGTCTACTCGGGCGCGACCATCGACCATGCGGGGCGCGACGACGGCCGGCCCGCCGACCGCGTGATCGACGCCGGAAACGACCTGGTCATGCCCGGCCTGATCAACACCCACGTCCACATCGGTTCCCAGGCGGGCGACCGCATGATCCTGGACGGCGGCCGGCGCGACCTGTTCCGCTCGGGCTTCCTCAACCACTGGCCGGCCAAGGGGCGCGGCGGCACCAATCTGTTCGCCTTCGAGGACGTGGGCGCCAGCCTGCGCTACAGCCTGGCCTCGTTGGCACGCTTCGGCTCGACCACGGTCGTCGAGATGGGTGGCGAGTTCGAAGACGATCCCGCCGGCCTGGCGAACCTGGCGGCCGAGCTGGGTATCCGCCTCTACACCGCGCCGGGATTCGCCTCGGCCGGCTACTACTACGATCAGGGGGGCCGGCTGAACCTTGCGTGGGACGAGGCCGGCGGGCTCGCCGCGCTCGACCGCGCCATCGCGTTCGCCGAAGCGCACGACGGCGACCATGACGGGCTGATCCGCGCGATCCTGGTGCCCTTCGAGTTCTACACCTCGACGCCCGAGCTCCTGACGGGCGCCAAGCGCGCCGCCGAACGGCTGGGCATCGGCATCACGTTGCACTGCTCGGAATCGGTCATCGAGGTGCACGACACCATCCGGCGCACGGGCAAGACACCGATCCAGGTGCTGGCGGATCTCGGTGTTCTGGGGCCCGAGGTCGTGCTTGGCCACGGGCTCTACACAGGTGGTCACAGCCAGATCGCGTTCCCGTTCGACACGGACCTGCGACTCCTGGCCGAGTCGGGCACCAGCGTCGCCCACTGCCCGGCGGTGTTCGCCCGGCGCGGCGTCGTGCTCGAGTCCTTCGACCGCTACCGCGACGCCGGGGTGAACCTGGCGCTCGGCACCGACAGCTACCCCCAGGACATCGTCGAGGAGATGAAGTTCGCCGCGATCATGGCCAAGGCCGTGACGCGCAGCTTCGAGGCGGGCAACGCCCGCGACGTGTTCAACGCGGCGACGCTCGGCGGTGCGCGCGCGCTCGGGCGCGGCGACCTGGGCCGGCTGGCGCCCGGCGCCGCGGCCGACATCGTGATCGTCGACTTCGCGCGCCTGCGCATCGGCCCCTTGCTCGACCCGATCCGCGCGCTGATCCACTGCGGCAGCGGCGAGATGGTGCGCCACGTCGTCGTCGCCGGGCGCGACGTGATCGCCGACGGCCGTGTGCTGGCCTGGGACGAAGGTGCGCTGCTGGCCGCCGTGCGCCGCTCGACCGAGGACGCCTGGTCCCGCTTCGCCGACTACCACGCCGGCACGGAACCGCTGGACGCGGCGTACCCGCCCTCGTTCCGCCGGCTGGGCGGCACCTGAGCCGCACAGGCCCATGAACCTGATCCGCCACGCCATCCAACGGCCCGTCGGCGTGGCCGCGCTGGTGCTGATGGTCGTGCTGTTCGGTCTGATCGCGCTGGCGCGCATCCCGATCCAACTCGCCCCCGACGTGCGCCGGCCGATCATCTCGATCGACACGGACTGGCCGGGTGCCTCGCCCGAGGAGGTCGAGCGCGAGATCGTCATCCGCCAGGAGAACGCCCTGCGCGGCCTGGAAGGGGTGACCAAGGTCTCGAGCTCGGCGCAGTTCGGCGGCGGCTCGATCACGCTCGAGTTCGGCCTGGACCGCGACATCAACCGGTCGCTGCTGCTGACCGCCAACAAGCTCGACCGCGTGGCCGATCTGCCCGAGGAGGCCGACGAGCCCAGCCTGAGCACCGCGGGCAACGAGGACACGCCGATCGTCTGGTTCGTCATCCGGCGCGCCGAGGGCAACGACCGGCCGATCGAGGAGTTCGGCAGCCTGATCAACGACGTGGTCAAGGATCGCTTCGAGCGCGTGCCGGGCGTGGCGCGCGCCAACATCTTCGGCGGCCGCGAGCGCGAGGTGCGCATCGTCGTCGATCCGTTCCGCATGGCCGCGTACCGCCTGACCATCACCGACGTGATGGCCGCCCTGCGCGCCGCCGACGCTTCGATCACGGCGGGCTGGGTCGACGAAGGCAAGCGGCGCTACGTGGTGCGTACCGAGGGCGATTTCGACACGGTCGAGGACATCGCCAACGTGGTGTTGCGCGTCGACCAGGGCGGCGGCACGGGCCGGGTGGGACGCGTGCTGGTCGGCGACATTGGCCGCGTGGTGCACGACTACGCCGAGCCCCAGTCGTGGTTCCGCGCCCTGGGCGAACCGGCCATGTCGGTCAACGCCGTGCGCGAGGCCGGCGCCAACGTGCTGGATGTCATGACCGGCCTGCGTGCCGCCGCGGACGAACTGAACGCCGGGCCGCTGGGTAACGCCGGGCTCTACATGGCCCAGACCTACGACGAGACCGTCTACATCGAGTCCGCGATCGACCTGGTGCGCGACAACATCTGGATGGGCGGCGCGCTGGCCGCGGCCGTGTTGCTGCTCTTCCTGCGTTCGCTGCGCGCGACCCTCGTCGTCGCGCTCGCCATGCCGGTCTCGATCATCGGCACGTTCATCGCCATGGTCGCCGTGGGCCGCTCGATCAACGTGATCTCGCTCGCCGGCATCGCCTTCTCGGTCGGCATGGTAGTCGACGCCGCGATCGTCGTGCTGGAGAGCATCCATCGCCAGCGCGAGCGCGGCCGTGGCACGCTCGAGGCGGCCGAGCACGGCGCCCGTCTCGTGTGGGGCGCGGTGCTGGGTTCGGCGCTGACCACGGTGGCCGCGTTCGTGCCCATCCTGCTGATGGCCGACGAGGTCGGGCAGCTGTTCCGCGACATCGCGGTCGCCATATCCGTCTCGACCCTGCTCAGCCTCGTCGTCGCGGTGACGGTGATCCCCCCGCTGGCCGCGCGCCTGCTGGGCGATGCCGCGCTGTCGCCGGTGCGCATCCCCGTGATCGACGGCTTCGCCGATGCCTTCGCCGCCGCGGCGCTGGCCCTGACCCGCGCCGTGGTGCGCAGCCGCGCGCTGGCGCTGCTGCTGGTCGCCGGGCTGTGTGGCGGCGCCGGCGTCGGGACATGGCTGTTCCTGCCCGACCTGGAGTATCTGCCCGAGGGCAACCGCAACATGGTGTTCGGCTCGGTGCAGACGCCGCCCGGCTACAACCTTGAGACGGCGATCGACATCGCCCAGCGGGTCGAGGACGCGATCCGGCCGCAGTGGGCGAGCGAGAGCGGCCCCGAATCGGCGCCCGGCGAACCGCCCAAGATTCAGTACTTCTTCATCTACGCGCGGGCCGAGCGAAGCTGGTTGGGCGCGGTCTCGGTCGATCCTCTGCGCGCCGGCGACCTGATCCCGGTGCTGACCGGGCCGGTCCTGGGCGAGCCTGGCACCTTCGCGTTCTTCGGCCAGGCTTCGCTGTTCGGCCGCGGCCTCGGCGGCGGCCGGTCGATCGACCTGGACATCGGCGGCGGCACGATCGAGGAGCAGCTCGCGGTGGCGCGGCGCGCCGCCGTGCTGGTCGAGGGCGTGCTGCCCCAGGTGGACGGCAACCAGATGCGGCCTAACCCGGGGCTCGAGCTCGGCGCGCCGGAGATCCGCGTCGAACCCGATCCGGTGCGCCTGGCGGACGCCGGGCTGTCGACCCGCGCGCTGGGCACCAGCCTGGACGCGTTCACGTCGGGTGTGCGGGTGTCCGAGATCGAGTTCCGCGGCCGTCGTGTCGACCTCTTGCTGGGCGGGCCCGAGTGGCGCGCCACGCGCACCCAGGGGATCGGCGAGATCCCCGTGGTCACGCCCGACGGGCAGGTGCTGCCGGCCTCGGCGCTCGCCGACATCGCCCTGACCGCCGGTCCGCAGGTCATCCGTCGCGAGGAGCGCGAGCGCATCGTCACCCTGCAGATTCGCCCGGCCGACACCATGCCGCTCGAGACGGCGATCGAGCGCATCGAGGCGGGCGTCATCGAGCCGCTGAAGGCCGAGGGCCTGCCGCCCGGCGTGCGCCTCGGCCTGTCGGGCACGGCGGACAAGCTGACGGAGACCTGGGGTCTCATGCAGACGAACCTGCTGATCGCCGTGGCCGTGGTGTTCCTGGTGATGGTCGTTCTGTTCGAGAGCTTCCTCTATCCCTTCATCATCATGCTGTCGGTGCCGCTGGCGACCGCGGGCGGTGTCGCCGGGCTGGCGCTGCTCAACGTCTTCACGTTCCAGGCGCTCGACATGCTGACGCTGCTGGGCTTCGTCATCCTGATCGGCACGGTGGTCAACAACGCCGTGCTGATCGTGCACCAGACGCTCACGCACATGCGCGAAGGCGGCCTGGACCCCGAGGCCGCCATCCTGGCGGCGACGGGCGACCGGCTGCGGCCGATCTTCATGTCGACACTCACCAGCGTGGTCGGAATGCTGCCGCTGGTGCTGTTTCCCGGCGCCGGGTCCGAGCTCTACCGCGGCCTGGGCTCGGTGGTCGTCGGCGGCCTGTCGCTGTCGGCAATCCTGACCATCGCCGTGATCCCGCCCCTGCTGGCCATGACCGTACCGCGCCGGCGGGCCGTGCCGGCCCAGGCCGCATGACGCCGCCGTTCGACACCCTGGGCGCCGCGCTAGCCGGTGCCGCGCGCGCGGACGGCGCGGCCGAGGCCCTGATTTTCCCGCACCAGGACCGGCGCCTGAGTTTCCAGGCGTGGCACGCGACGTCCGCCGCGCTGGCGCGGGCGCTGGCGGCACGCGGCTTCGCGCCCGGCACGCGCGTCACGCTGCTGGCCGAGAACCGCATCGAGTGGCCGATCGTCCAGTTTGCCGCGGCGCTGGCGGGCCTCGTGCTCGTACCGCTCAACACCCACTGCCGCACCGAGGACCTGGCCGACGTGCTGGGCCGGTCGCGCGCGCGGGCGCTGTTCCTGTCGCCCGTGTTCCGTTCCAACCGGTACCTGGAGATGGCGCGCGCCGTCGCGGGCGCGACCCCCGACCTCGAGCTCGTCGTGCCGTTCGACGGCGAGCCCGCGTTCGAACGGCTGATCAACGAGGGCGCGCGATCGGCGGCGCTGCTGCCGACGGTCGCGGCCGCCGACGTGGCCGGCCTGCTCTACACCTCGGGCACCACGGGCCGGCCCAAGGGCGCGTTGCTCAGCCACGCGGCGATGCTGGCGGATTCGTGGGCCAGCGCCACGCGCCTCGGCGTGCGCGCCGGCGACCGCTGGACCTCGATCGTGCCGCTGTTCCATTGCGCCGGCTGCATCATGAACATGGTCGGTTGTGTGCAGGCGCGCGCGGCCTACGTGGGCGTGCCTGCCTTCGACGCCGAGACCATGTGCCGGGTCATCGCGGCGGAGCGCTGCACGATTCTGACGGGAGTACCGACGTCGTACCTGGCCATGCTCAACCACCCGGGGCGCGGCCGTCACGACATGACGTCGCTGCGGCTCGGCACGTGCGGCGGCGCCGACGCGGATGCCGCGATCCTGGCCGCGTGCGCGCGCGACTTCCCGTGCCCCGGCCTGGTCCAGGTCTACGGCATGACCGAGACCTCGACCCTGGTTGCCGCCGCGGCGCCCGACGATCCCGAACGCCACACCACGGCCGGCGAACCGCTGGACGGCGTCGCGGTGCGCATCACCGACCCGACGAGCCGCGCGGTGCTGCCCATGGGCGCGGTCGGCCAGGTCGAGGCGCGCGGCACGCCGATTATGGTGGGCTACGACGACGATCCGGCGGCGACGGCCGAGGTGCTGGGCCCCGACGGCTGGCTGCAGACCGGCGACCTGGGCCGGCTGACGCCGACCGGCCGGCTGCAACTGGCCGGCGGCCGGCTGCGCGACATGATCATCCGCGGCGGCGAGAACATCTACCCGGTCGAGATCGAACGGGTGCTGCTGCGCCACCCGGCGGTCGAGGACGTGGCGGTGTTCGCGATCAAGGACGCCTACTACGGCGAGGCGGTGGCCGGTGCCTTCCACCTGCGTGGCGTCGTGCGCGCGACGGAGTTGCAGGCGTTCTGCGCCCAGCGCATCGCGCGCTTCAAGGTGCCGGCCCAGCTCTACCGCGTGGATACCTTTCCGCTGACCGCCAGCGGCAAGGTGCGCAAGGTCCAGCTCCGTGCCATGGCCGAAGCCGGGGAACTGCCCGCGCTGCCTTAGGTTACCGTTTCCGCGCGAGCGTCAGGCCGTCGCTGATCGGCACCATGCTGACGTCGACGCGCTTGTCCTTGTGCAATTTGCGGTTGAGCGCGCGGATCGCGCGGGTGTCCGCGTCGCGCTTCGCCGGGTCGATCACCGCGCCGTCCCACAGCACGTTGTCGATGGCGATCAGGCCGCCCTTGCGCACCAGCTTCAGGCAGCGCTCGTAGTAGGCGTCGTAGTTGGCCTTGTCCGCGTCGATGAAGGCGAAGTCGAAGGTGCCCGCGCCCTTCGCCTTGATCAGGCCGTCCAGCGTCCGGGTCGCCGGGGCGAGCCGGAGATCGATCTTCTTCGCGACACCCGCCTTCGTCCAGTAGCGCCGGGCGATCGCGGTCCATTCCTCGCTGACGTCGCAGGCGATGATGCGCCCGCCCGGCGGTAGGCCCAGCGCGACCGACAGGCTGGAGTAGCCGGTGAACACGCCGACCTCGATGGTACGCTTGGCGCCGATCAGCTGCACCAGCAGGCGCATGAACTGGCCCTGGTCCGGGCCGATCTGCATCATCGCCATGGTCAGCTTGGCGGTCTCGGCGCGCAGGCGCGCCAGCACCGGCGGCTCGCGGACCGAGACCGACAGCAGATAGTCGTAGAGCGGGGCGGGCAGACCGATGGTGCGCGGCGACATGGCAGGCCTCCGATGCCGGGACGTCGCTATTGGTACGTACCGCCCGCGTCGGAGTCGAGCACGATGGTCGCGATCGTGCAGTTGCGCGGCCGCGTGATGGCGAACTGCACCGCCTCGACGACGTTGCGCTCGTTGATCTTGGCCGCTTTCGGCTGGGCCGCGGCCGCGTTCCACGCCGCGCCGTCCAGGGGCGAGAGATCCTCGATGTCCGGCGGGTAGACGCCGATGACCCGGATCGGCGTGCCGGCCATCTCCTGGCGCAGGCCGTTGGTCAGGCCGGTCTGGCCGTGCTTCGCCGCGTAGAACGGCACCGAGGCGCCAAGCAATCGGGTGTTCACGACGCCGCTGGTCGAGACGATGTTGACGATGTCGGGGGCGGCGGACTTCAGCAGGAGGGGCGCCAAGCGTTGGGTCAGCAGCGCCGCCCCCGTGATCTGTGAGTTGACCACCTGCACGATGTCCTCCGTCGTCAGGTCGGCGAGCGGCCCGGGCAGCCAGAAGGCGCCGTTGTTGATCAGCGCATCGAGACGATCAAGCTGGGCGGCGAGGGACCCGGCGGCGGCGGCGACGCTCGCCGTGTCGGCCAAGTCGCAGGCCACGGCCAAGGGCGCGCGCCCTGTGCGCCGGGTGATGGTGTCGCGCGTGGCGGCGAGCGTCGCGGCGGTGCGCCCCAGCAGGATCAGCTCGGCACCCTGGTCGGCGAAGGCGACGGCCATGGCCTCGCCGAGACCGCGTCCGGCCCCGGTGATGGCGATGCGGCGTCCGGTGATGTCGGTGGTGATCATGGTCCCCTTCGCTCCATTGCGGCCGTCGCGCGGAAACGACTAAAATCGCACGATCACGTCCAGCGGAGGGGCATGGCAATGGCAAGCATGTTCACTAAGGCGCGCAAGCGGCTGAAGGCCGCCGCCCAGCATCTCGATATCGCGCCCGAGGTCGTCGAGAAGCTGAGCTACCCGAAGGAGACGCTCGCCGTGTCGCTGCTGGTGCGCATGGACGACGGCTCGCGCAAGGTGTTCAAAGCGTTCCGCTGCCGCTACGACGATTCGCGCGGGCCGACCAAGGGCGGCATCCGGTATCACCCGGACGTCTGCATGGACGAGGTCATGACGCTGGCCTTCTGGATGACCTTCAAGTGCGCCGTTGCGAACCTGCCCTACGGCGGCGGCAAGGGCGGCGTGAAGGTCGACGTGCACAAGCTCTCGAACGCCGAACTCGAGCGTCTGAGCCGCGCCTACATCAAGGCGTTCGCCAGCTTCATCGGCCCCGACCGCGACATCCCCGCGCCCGACATGTACACCAACGGCATGGTCATGGGCTGGATGGTCGACGAGTATTCGTCGACCGTCGGCTATCCCGCGCCCGCGGTCATTACCGGCAAGCCCATCGCGTTGGGCGGCAGCCTGGGGCGCGAGGACGCCACGGGCCGCGGCGGCTACTATGTCACGCGTCATCTGGAGAAGGAGTTGGGCCTCGCCCCGGGCAAGAGCCGCGTCGTGGTCCAGGGCCTAGGCAACGTCGCCTTCTGGTTCGCCAAGCTGATGGCCGAGGACGGCTACACGATCTGCGGCCTGTCGGATTCGCGCGGCGCCATCGTCGATCCCGACGGCATGGATCCCTCGGCCGTGGCCGAGCACAAGCGCAAGACCGGCCGGCTGGACGGCGCGCCCACCAAGGGCAAGGCGCGCATGATGACGAACGCCGAACTGCTGACCGCCGAATGCGACCTGCTGGTCCCCGCCGCCATGGAGAATCAGATCGTCGAGGAGAACGCCAAGGACGTGAAGGCGAAGGTGGTGCTCGAACTGGCCAACGGTCCAACGACCCCGGCGGCCGATACGATCCTCAACAAGAAGGGCGTCACAGTCATACCCGACATCCTGGCCAATGCTGGTGGTGTCACCGTGTCGTACTTCGAATGGGTGCAGAACAAGGCCGGTTACTACTGGGGCGTCGACGAAGTCCAGCGGCGCCTGAAAGAAATCATGGAGCCCGAGGGTCGCTTGATCCACCGGCTCGCGCGCGACAAGGGCATCGACATGCGCACCGCCGCCTACGTCCACGCGCTGGACCGCATTGGCAAGGCGGTCGAGGCCCATGGCACCAAATCCTTCTTCGCCGGCTGAACCCACGGACGGTTTCTGATCGCGCTTGACAAGACCCGGCGGAGGGCTTGAATCGCCCAGAAACGTGGTGTCGCCGGAAGGGGCCGCGGGCGGCTCCTTGGCACTGTCGTCAATCACTAAGCACTTCGCCAGTTCAACAGGGAGGCACCGATGGTCGAGAGACGGGAAAATCATCACATCAACACGGTCCGGCGCGAGTTCGCCGAAGGCAAGCTCGACAAGCGCGAGTTCCTGCGCACCTCGACGCTGCTCGGCCTGTCGTCGGCGGCCGCCTACGCGTTCGTGGGCAAGGTCACCGGCGAGAGCATCATCCGCCCGGCGCGCGCCGACATGCCCATGGGCGGCACCATGCGCATCGCCCTGCGCACCATCGACCTGAAGAACCCGCACACGTTCTCGTGGGTCATAGACAGCAACGCTTGCCGCGGCGTCGTCGAGTATATGACGCGCACGGGCGTCGACAACGTGACGCGCGGCTGGTTGGTCGAGAGCTGGGAAGCCAGCGACGACCTGAAGACCTGGACCCTGCATGTCCGCCAGGGCATCAAGTGGCGCAACGGCCGCGACTTCACGGCCGAGGACTGCATCTGGAACATCAAGCACTGCCTCGACGACGCCACGGGCTCGTCGGTCCAGGGCCTGATGAAGGGCTACATGCTCGAGACGTACGAGACAGGCGAGACCGACGAGAGCGGCAACCCGAAGACCGCGACCCGTCTGTGGGACGCCAACGCCATCGAGAAGGTCGACGACTTCACGATCCGGCTGAACTGCCAGGCGGCGCAGCTCGCGGTTCCCGAGCACCTGTTCCACTACCCGTTCCTCATCCTCGACCCCGAGGAAGGCGGCGTGTTCCAGCCCGGCTCGAACGGCACCGGTGCGTTCGACCTGGTCGAGTACAACGTCGGTAAGAACGGCAAGATGGTGAAGGTCGGCTCACACTGGTCGGGCAACGGCCCGTACCTGGACGCGATCGAGATCGTCGATGTGGGCGACGACCAGTCGGCGGCAATCGGTGTGTTGGCGTCCAAGCAGGTCCACGTGGTCGATGGCGCGGACATCATGCAGCTTCCGGCGTTCCAGAACATGCCGCACGTGCAGATCCTGACCGCCACCACGGCGCAGACCGCAGTCGCCCGTATGCGCGCGGGCACCACGCCGCTGGCCGATGACCCGCGCGTGGTCAAGGCCATGCGCATGGCGGTGGACTCGGCTTTGATCCTGCAACTCGCCCACGCCAACCTGGGCGCGCCGGCAGAGCACCACCACGTGGCGCCGATCCATCCGGAGTACGCGACGCTTCCGGCATGGACGCGCGACGTCGAAGGCGCCAAGGCCCTGCTGGCCGAGGCTGGCCATCCGGACGGCATCGACCTCGAGATCGCGTGCAAGCCTGACCCGGCATGGGAGCTGGCGGCGATCCAGGGCATGGTCGAGCAGTGGAAAGAAGCCAACATCCGCGTGGCAATCAACGTCATGCCCAGCGCCCAGTTCTGGGAGATCTGGGACAAGGCGCCGTTCGGCTTCACGTCGTGGACCCACCGCCCACTGGGCGTCATGGTGCTCGGCCTGGCCTACCGCTCGGGCGTGCCCTGGAACGAGTCGAACTTCAGCAACGCCAAGTTCGACGAGCTGCTGACCAAGGCCGAGGGCTTCCTCGACGTCGAAAAGCGCCGCGAGGTCATGGCCGAGATCCAGGCGCTCATGCAGGAGGAAGGACCGATCGTCCAGCCGATCTGGCGTGCCGTCTACATTCCGGCCGACAAGTCGGTGCTGGGCATGGAGACGCACCCGACCGGCTACTACTTCTGGGAGAACTACGCGATCCAGGCGTAGCGAACGCGACGTGTTGGGGCGGGTCTGAGACCCGCCCCTACGGTCCGCAAGGACGTTTGCGAGACGAGGGGGCCTTCAGGCCCCCTCAGTTTCTTGGCCGTCACGTGGCGCCTGGGCGGTCGCCTCGGCGCCGCACGCGGTCCTTGCCCTGTGTTCCCCTGCTCTGCTTTGACGGGTTGGGCACATAGCGGTAGTCGGCGAGGCGCAGCCGGCCGGCGCCGATCAGTTCGACTCCTTCCAGCTCCAGCAGGTCACGCTGCTGCTCGGCCCCCTCGCCGAAGCCGCCACGGATCGAAATGCCGCCGCCCGCGTTGACCACGCGCCACCACGGTACCCGTTCGTCCTTCAGGGCGTGCAGTGCGTAGCCCACGCGGCGCGCGTTGCCCGGCCGGCCCGCGGCGATGGCGACATCGCCGTAGGTCATGACCCGGCCCTTGGGGATGCACCGGATCACGCGGTAGTAGGCCTCGTACTCCGCCGAGGCCATGGCCTACATGTTCGGGTAGTTCGGCCCGCCACCGCCCTCGGGCGTGACCCAGTTGATGTTCTGGGTCGGGTCCTTTATGTCGCACGTCTTGCAGTGCACGCAGTTCTGGGCGTTGATCTGCAGGCGTGGCACGCCGTTGTCGCGCACGATCTCGTAGACCCCAGCCGGACAGAAACGCTGCTCCGGAGCGTCGTAGGTCATCAGGTTGACCGAGATGGGCACGCTCGGGTCCTTGAGCGTCAGGTGGCTCGGCTGGTTCTCCTCGTGGGCCGTGCTGGCAAGGAACACCGAGGACAGCCGATCGAAGCTGACCTTTCCGTCGGGCTTGGGGTACTGGATCGGGTCGCACGCCGCCGCCGGCTTCAGCGCTTCGTGGTCCGGGTGGTGGCGCAGCGTCCACGGCGCGCTGCCGCGAAAAACGTACGTCTCGAGACCGGCGTTGACCAGACCGCCCCACAGGCCCCAGCGGAAGCCCGGCCGGATGTTGCGCACGCGCTTGAGCTCGTCCCACACCCACGAGGCGCGCAGGCGTTCGGGGTACGCCGTCACCTCGGCCATGTCGCCATCCAGCGCCTCGAACACCGCCTCGGCGGCGATCATGCCGGACTTCATGGCCGTGTGGCTGCCCTTGATCTTGGGCACGTTGACGAACCCGGCGGCGCAGCCGATCAGCGCGCCGCCCGGGAAGGTCAGGCGCGGAATCGACTGCAGCCCGCCCTCGTTGATCGCGCGCGCGCCATAGGCGACCCGGCGCCCGCCCTCGAAGGTGGCGCGGATCGCCGGATGGGTCTTGAAACGCTGGAATTCCTCGAACGGGCTGAGATAGGGGTTCGCGTAGTCGAGCCCGACCACGAAGCCGACCGCCACCTGGTTGTTCTCCAGGTGATAGAGGAACGAGCCTCCGTAGGTGCGGGCGTCCAGCGGCCAGCCGATGGTGTGGACGATCGTGCCCTGCTTGTGGCGCGTCGGGTCGATCTCCCACAGCTCCTTGATGCCGATGCCGAAGGTCTGCGGGTCGACGCCCCGCCGCAGGTCGAAGCGTTCGAACAGGGTCTTGGTGAGCGAACCGCGGCAACCCTCGGCGAACAGGGTCTGGCGGGAGTGCAGTTCCAGCCCCGGCTGGTGGCTGGCGGTCAGATGGCCGTCCTTGCCGATGCCCACGTCGCCCGTGGCGACGCCCCTGACCCGGCCGTCGTCGTGGTAGAGCACCTCGGCCGCGGCGAAGCCCGGGTAGATCTCGACGCCCAGCTCCTCGGCCTGTTTGCCGAGCCAGCGGCACAGGTTGCCCAGGCTGATGATGTAGTTGCCGTGATTGTTCATGTGCGGCGGCGTCGGCAGCCGCTGCGCCCGGTTGCGCGTGAGATAGAGAAAGCGGTCCTCGGCGGCGGGCGAGTTCAGCGGCGCCTCGCGCTCGCGCCAATCGGGGATCAGCTCGTTCAGGCTGCGCGGCTCGAATACGGCGCCCGACAGGATGTGCGCGCCGACCTCGGAACCCTTCTCGAGCACGCAGACCGAGACGTCCTTTCCGCTCTCCTGTGCCCGCTGACGCAGCCGGATCGCGGCCGACAGCCCTGCTGGGCCGGCGCCCACGATGACGACGTCATAGGCCATGCTCTCGCGTGCCATACACCCTCCGCGCGGCGCCGACCGCCCTCGACGCCCCTTGTAGCGCAAGCGGGCCGGGGGTCAAATGGCGCCGAACGCGGGAAGGGGCGGGAGGCTCGGTGCAGCGCACGGTGGAGGCGGCCTGGCTCGCATGGTACGCCGCCATGGGCGTGGACGAGCCCATCGGCGAGGCGCCGGTCGATCGCTTCGCGGCGCCCCCGGCGAAGACCATGGCGCCCGAGCCGATCGAGGCGGCGCAGCCCACGGCCGCCGCTCGGACGGGCGCGCCGCCGATCGTGGCGCGCGGCGCGGGCGCGGCGTCCGACGCGGTGACTGCGGCCGAGGCGTGCGCCACGTTCGAGGACCTGGTGGCCGCGATCAAGGAGTTCGAGGGCTGCCCCCCGCGGCGCACCGCGACCAGCACGGTCGTCCACGACGGCAACCCGCGCGCGCCGGTCATGCTGATCGGCGAGGCGCCCGGCGCCGAGGAGGACCGGCGGGGCCTGCCCTTCGTGGGGCCGGCGGGCCAGTTGCTGGACCGCATGCTCGCCGCCATCGGGCTCGACCGCGCGGGCGTGCTCATCACCAACTCGATCTTCTGGCGGCCGCCGGGCAACCGCACGCCCACGCCCGAGGAGATCGGCCAGTGCCTGCCCTTCGTCGAACGGGCGATAGCCCTGGTCCGGCCGCGCGTCCTGGTCTTCGTCGGCGGTATCGCGGCCAAGACCCTGCTCGGCCGCCCCGAGGGCATCACCCGCCTGCGCGGCCACTGGTACCGCTACCAGGGCCACGGCCTGGAGGCACCGATCGACGCGATCGCGCTGTTCCACCCCGCCTACCTGCTGCGCCAGCCGGCGCAGAAACGTGAAGCCTGGCGCGATCTGCTGGCGATCCGCGCCCGGCTCGACGCCAACGTAAGCGATTGACCGCCCGCGCCGCCGCCGGGCCGGTGCTCGTCGCCCTGGCTGTCATGGTCGTATGGGGCACCACCCCGGTCGCGACCCGCCTCGCCGTGCTCGAGGTCGACCCGTTCGTCGTGGCGCTGGCGCGCACCGTCATCGGCGGCGCGGTGGCCATACCGCTCGCGCTGCTCATGGGCATCCGCCCGCCGCGCGGCCGCCGGACCATCACCCTGGTCCTCCTGGCCGGGTTCTCCGGGTTCGTGGGCTTCCCGCTGCTCTACAACGTCGGCCAGCAGATGACGTCGGCGCTGCACGGCTCGCTGATCTTGGCGGGCATGCCCGTGCTGACCGGGCTTTACGCGGCGCTGGCCGATCGCGCGCGACCGAAGCGGCGCTGGCTCGCGGGTTGCGCCGTGGCGGTCGCCGGCGAGGCGTTGCTGATCGGCGCGCGCGGGCCCGACGCCGGCAGCGCCAGCCTGATCGGCGATTTGATCATCGTCGCCTCCGCCCTGATCGTGCCGGTCGGCTACGTGCTGGGCGCGCGCGCGACCCAAAGCGGCTTCTCGAGCCTGGGCACGACGCTGTGGGGCCTCGGCGCCGGCGCGCTGGTGCTGGCTCCGGCGCTGGCGATCAAGCTGGCCGTTTCCGGGCCGCCCGGCGGTGGCATGGCGGCGTGGGGCGCCACGGTGTGGCTGGCGATCGTGACCTCGATCCTCGGCTACATCGGCTGGTACTGGGCGCTCGCCCGAGGCGGCATCCAGCGCATCGCCGTGATGCAGTTCCTCCAGCCGGTCTCCGGCCTGGTGCTCGCGATCCTGCTGCTGGGCGAGCAGCCCTCGCTCACCCTGGCCGCCGCGGCGGCGCTGATCATCGGTGGAATCGTCATCGCCCAGCGACGATAACTTCGCGCAATCTTGAGGTTAATCGTGCTTCGATGTTCATCGAAACAACGACCCTGCGCGCTTGCCCATGACCCGGCCATCCCCTATCGTTTACCTCGGGATGGAAACCAAGATCTCAAACTTGGGAGGGTCGGTCATGGCGCCTTGGATGGGGGCGGGGCGAACGTTGTTCGCTTCCTTGATCGTGTCCCTTGTTCTGTTCGGTTGGACGGCGATTGGACCGGCATCGGCGCAGGAGGCCGCCAACAGCGGCACATGGCGGGTCGCCTCCTTGCGCGCCGGCGATCTGGACGCCGCCGGCTTGCCCCGCCTGCTCGACCCCGAGGACGCCGTCCTCTACGCCCGCATTTTCGCGCTGCAGGAGGAGGGCCGCTGGGGCGAGGCCGACCGCCTGATCGGCCGAATCGACGATGAGCTTCTGATCGGCCACGTGCTGGCCCAGCGTTACCTGCACGCCAAGTACCGCACGTCCTATGACGAGCTGGTCGCTTGGCTCGAGCGCTACGGCGACCATCCGAACGGCCACCGCCTTTACCGGCTAGCCGAAACACGCCGCCCCGCCAGCGGCGCCGCACCGCCCGAGCCGCACGCCGGCAGCTTCGGCCTCGAGGTCGAGGACACCTCGCCGCCCATCGCCGCCTTCGATGAGGAGCGCCTAACCGCCGGCCAGAAGAAGGTCGAGAAGCTTCTGCGCAAGATCCGCGCGAGCATCTCGGACGGCGATCCGGTCTCGGCCCACGCGGTGCTCAAGAGCAGTGAGTTCAAACGGCTGGCCACGCCCGAGACGTTCGACCGGGCGGCGCAGAGCGTCGCGTTCTCGTACTACCTGAAGGGCAAGGCGAAGACGGCGCTGGAGCTGGCCGCCAAGGCGGCCACGCGCTCGGGCGCCGTGGTGCCCCAGGCCTACTGGACGGCCGGTCTGGCCGCCTATCGTTTGGGCCGCTACGAGGCGGCGGGCAAGCATTTCGCCGCCCTGGCCCGCAACGGTACGGCGAGCGGCCGGCAACGCGCCGCCGGCGCCTACTGGGCGGCACGCGCCGCGCGAGAGGTCGGCAACCCCAGCGAGGTGCTGCGTTTCCTGAACGAAGCCGCGGGCCACCCGACGGCTTTCTACGGCCTGGTCGCGCGCGAGGCGCTGGGTCAGCCGGTGGCGCTGACCTGGAACGAACCGGATCTCAGCCCGCGCGAGCGCGACGAACTGATGGGCTACCCCGAGGTCCGGCGCGTTCTCGCCCTGGTGCAGGTCGGCCAGCGCTGGCTGGCGGAGCAGGAGTTCTCCGGCCTGGATGCCCAGCGCGACCCGGGCCGTGCCCTGCCGGTGCTCGGGCTCGCGACGCGCCTCGGCCTGCCGGCGACCGAGCTGCGTCTGGCCTACGAACTGGCCGATCATTGGAATGCGCGCTTCCAGGCCTCGCTCTACCCGGTGCCGCTCTACCGCCCGCGCGACGGTTTCGTGATCGACCGGGCGCTGCTGTTCGCCTTCATGCGCCAGGAATCGGCGTTCAACCCGTTCGCGCGGTCCTCGGCCGGGGCCACGGGGCTGATGCAGCTCATGCCGGCGACGGCGGCCTACATCTCAGGGGACAAGGCGCTGGCCGACAAGAAGAGCACGGCGCTGTTCGATCCCGAGCTGAACCTGGCGCTCGGCCAGCGCTACATCGCCGACCTCATGGACGAGGCCGCGATCGGCGACAACCTGCTGTTCCTTGCCGCTGCCTACAACGCCGGCCCAGGCAACCTGCGCAAGTGGCTCAAGGGACCGGCCGCGACCGATGATCCGCTGTTGTTGCTCGAAAGCATGCCGTCGGCCGAGACGCGCCACTTCGTGCAGCAGGTGATGGCCAACTTCTGGCTCTACCGGGCGCGGCTGGGGCAGGATTCACCGTCGCTGCGCGCCGCGGCCGAGGGCCGCTGGCCCGCGTACGAGGGGTTAGATGCACGCCAGGTCGCCGCCAATGCCGGGGATTGATCCGAACCGGCCCTTCCTGCCGGTCCACATCGCGCTGCTGACCGTCTCGGACAGCCGCCAGGCGGCGACCGACAAGTCGGGCGACACCCTGGCGGAGCACATCGCGGCGGCCGGCCACGTTGTGGTCGAGCGGCGCATCGTGCGCGACGAGATACCCGTGATCGTCGGCTGCCTCCAAGCGTGGATCGCCGACCCGGGCGTGGACGTGGTGATCGCCACGGGCGGCACCGGGGTGACCGGGCGCGACGTGACGCCCGAGGCGTTCCATCAGGTTTACGAGAAGGAGATCACCGGCTTCGGCGAGCTGTTCCGCTGGCTCAGCTACGCCAAGGTCGGCACGTCGACGATCCAGTCGCGCGCCACCGCCGGGGTGGCGGGCGGCACGTACCTGTTCGCCGTGCCTGGCTCACCGGGCGCCTGCCGCGACGCCTGGGACGACATCCTGGTGCACCAGCTCGACAACCGGCACCGCCCGTGCAACTTCGTCGAGCTGATGCCGCGCCTGCAGGAGCACAAGAAGGCAGGCTGAGCTGCGCCGCTGTTCCTACTCGGCGGCGGCGCGTTTCCCGCCCGCGCCCAGGACCTCCGCGATCTGCACGGCGTTGAGTGCCGCGCCCTTGCGCAGGTTGTCGGCCGTGACGAACAGCGCGAGACCGTGGCGAACCGTCGGATCGCGTCGCACGCGCCCGACGAAGACCGCGTCCTTGCCCGACGCCGCGAGCGGATTCGGCACGTCGCAGAGCACGACGCCCGGCGCCCGCGACAGCATCTCCTTGGCGGCGGCGGCGGGCAGGTCCCGCTCGAACTCCGCGTTGATCGAAAGGGAATGCCCGGTGTAGGCCGGCACGCGCACGCACGTGCCGGAAACCAGCAGGTCTGGCAATGCCAGGATCTTGCGGCTTTCGTCGCGGAGCTTCAGCTCCTCGTCGGTGTAACCGTCCTCGACGTCCTTGTAATTGAACGGCACCACGTTGTAGGCGATCGGCACGGCCCACTTCCGCGGCGGCGGGAATGGGATCGCCGCGCCGTCGAACGCGAGCGCGCTGGCATCGCCGGCCGCCTGGATCTGGGCGGACAACTCCCTGATCCCGGCGATGCCCGCGCCGGACACGGCCTGATAGGTGCTGACCACCATGCGCTTGAGACCGGCGGCGTCGCTCAAGGGTTTCAGCACAGGCATGGCTGCCATGGTCGAGCAGTTGGGGTTGGCGACGATGTCTTTGGGGATGGATCGCAACGTGTGCGCATTGACCTCGGCGACGACCAAGGGGACATCCGGATCGCGACGCCAGGCGGATGAGTTGTCGATGACGACGGCGCCGGCCGCGGCGACCCTTGGCGCAAGCTGCAGGGACGTCGCTCCACCGGCGGAGAAGAAGACGATGTCCAGGCCGGCGTAGTCGGCGGTCGCGGCGTCCTCGACCACGACCGCGCCGCCGCTCCACGGCAGGCGCTGCCCGGCCGAGCGCGCCGAAGCGAACAGACGCAGCGAGGCCAGGGGGAACCGGCGCTCGGCCAACAAGGTGCGCATCATCGCCCCGACCAGGCCGGTCGCGCCGACGATGCCGACGTTCGGGCGTCGGGATGACATGTGATGTTCGTGCATGGTTGCGTCTCCTCGGTGATGGAGGCGCGGGGTACAGCCGGTCGCTGGCAAGGCGGCCCCGCGCATCGGCGGGGCTCGTCCGGATGGTCGCGGTCTAGACCGTGCGCGCACCCGTCGACGCCCCGCCACGGCGGGTCGTCTTTCGGGTCGTCGTCTTGGTCACCACGATGGCCATGGCGCCGACATGTAGTGGTTCGCGGCGCCCTTGTAAACCGATCGTTGCGCCCCGTGCGCGCGTCAGATCAGCGGGCGCGGCCCGAGCGACGTGCCGTCGCGGAAGCGCGCGAGGCGGAACGGCGCGATGTCGAGCGACGCCCGGCCGTCCAGCACGACCTCGCTGACCAGCCGGCCGGCGATCGGGCCCAGCATGAAGCCGTGGCCGCTGAAGCCGCTGGCCACCACCAGGCCCGGCGCCTCGGACACAGGGCCGATGACGGGAATCATGTCCGGCGTCATGTCGATGAAGCCGGCCCAGCTGCGCGTGATCGCCGCGTCGCGGATGTCGGGGAACACCCGCGCGAGGCCGGCCAGCGCGTTGGCCACCCGTTCGCCGCGCGCCGGCGGGTCGAGCACCCGGGTGGTACGGAAGGGGCGGTCGTGCCGCGCCGTGCCCGGCACCAGGCCGATCAGACCCTCGACCAGCGGCGCGCCCACGCCGAAGCGGATGTAACTCTTGAACACGTTCCACATGGGCCGGAAATCCTTGGCCCAGCGCAGCGTCGCCGGCACTAGGTCGTAGTCGAAGAACGAGCCGTCCACGATGTTGAGTGTGCCGTCGCGGCGCTGGCGGAAGGCGAGCTCGGGCGCCCACACCCCGGCGCCCGCGATGGCGCGCACCGGTGTCGTACGCGCCACCGTGCCGCGAATCGCGAGCTGGGGCATCGCCACGCCGACGCCCGACAGCAGGCGCGAGGACCACGCCCCGGCGGCGCACACCACCGTGGGCGCGCGCACCGGGCCCTGCTCGGTCAGCACGCCGGTGACCGCGCCGCCCGTGCGTTCGATGGCGTCCACCGCGCAGCCCGTGATGATGTGGGCGCCCAGGCGGCGGGCCGCCTCGGCGAAGGCCGGCGCCACCTTGGCGGGTTCGGCTTGACCGTCGGTCGCGTTGTAGAGCGCGCCGGGCCATGATCCCTCGGCGCCCGGCAGCGCGTCGCGGATCTCGCGGTTTGACAGCACGCGCACGGGCAACTGGTACTGGCGGCCGACGTCGAGCCAGCGTTCGTACGCGGCCACGCCCGCCTCGGTGCCGGCGACCGCCATACCGCCGGCTTGGCGCCACTCCAGGTCGGCGCCCAGTTCGGCCTCGAGGGTCTGCCACAGCCGCACGCTCTCGATGGCGAGCGGCACCTCGAAGGGGTCGCGGCCCATGATGCGCACGAAGCCCCAGTTGCGGCTGGACTGCTCGCCGGCGACGACGCCCTTCTCGAACAGCGCGACGCGCGCGCCGTGCTTGGCCAGGAAGTACGCGCTGGCGGCGCCGACGATGCCGCCGCCGACGATCACCACGTCCGCGTCGCGCACCGTGCTCATGCGAACCGCCGTTGGCTCGATCGCCACAGGCACGAGGCGAGAAATCCGAGCAGCAGCAGGTTGACCACGTTGGCGCCGAACGCCGCGGTGAAGGCGGGCACATAGCTGCCCAGGCGGTCGAACACCGTGCCCGCCATCCAGCCGCCGATCGCCATGCCGATCGAACCGCCGAAGAACACCACGCCGACGCGCCAGCCCGTGTCCGCCGGCGGGTAGAGCACGCGCACGGCCACGGCGTAGCACGGGATCAGGCCGCCGAACCCCAGCCCGAACACCACCGCCGCCGCGAACAGCGCGACCTCGCCGGTGGCGAAGATGAACAGGAACAGTCCGAGCGCCTGCAACGCCGAGCCGACCAGCAGGCTGGGCAGGGCGCCGAACCGGTCGGCCATGACGCCGATGCCGATGCGGCTGCCGAAGCTCAGCACCATGATGAACGATAGCAGCTGCGCGCCGCGCGCGCTGTCGAAGCCGAGGTCGCTGACGTGGGCCACGATGTGCACCAGCGGCACCGCCATGGCGATGCAGCAGGTCAGGATGCCAAGTGCCAGGATCGCGTGCGGCGTGTGCACCGGCAGACCCGCCACGCGGCCGGCCGCGCCGCCGGACGTCGTGGCGGCGTCGGCTGTCGCGCTCGGTGCCGGACGGCGGACGACCAGGATCAAGGGCAGCATGACCGCCAGGCACGCCAACCCGTAGTAGAGCGAGGCGTCGCGCCAGCCGACCGATTCGATGGCCAGCTCGAACACCGGCGGCCAGACGGCGCCGGAAAGACCCTGGCCGGCCGCCACGATGGCGACGGCCAGCCCGCGTCGCCGTTCGAACCAGCGGGTCGTGTTGGTCAACAGTGGTGCGAACATGGCGCCGTTGCCGATGAACCCGATCAGCACCGCGTTGATCAGATGAAGCTGCCAGGCGGCATCGATGAAGGCCAGCAGCACCGAACCCAGCACGATCGCGAGCGTGCCGGCCAGCACGGGCGGGCCCAACCCGACGCGGTCGAACCAGCGGCCCATGGCGATGCCGCCCAAACCGGTCCCGATCATCTGTAGCGAGTTGGCGAGCGAGGGCACCTCGCGCGGCCAGCCGAAATCCGCGGCGATGGGCTTGAGCCCGACCCACAGCAGGTAGGTCGTGCCCATGGTCATCATGATCAGGCCGATCTCGGCCGCGACAACGATCCAGCCGGCGCGGCTGTCGACCCCGGTCTTGTTCATGGCGCCAAGGTGCCCGGAATCGAGCGCCGCCGCCAAGCGTGCCAGGCGGCCCCGGTGTCCACGTCGGCGAGCGTCGGAGCCAGGCCGACCGTACCTCTGCGGGCGAGCGCGGCGCGGGTATCCGCGAGCGCGTGCCGCGTCGACCAGCGGACGCCCTCCAGCCGGGGCAGCGGGCGGACGGCGTGGCGCCGCCCGATCAGCCAATAGCCGCCGTCCGATGCCGGCCCCAGGACCATGTCGGCGCGGTGCAGGGCCACGAAGGCCGCCGCCACGTGGCGCGGGCGCAGGTCGGGCAGGTCGCTGCCCACCAGCACCGCCGCGCCCGGCGGCAGGGCGTCGAGCGCGGCCGCCATGCGGGCGCCCAGGTCGCCGGACGGTTGCGCCATCACCGGCACGCCGCGAATCCAGCGCGAGCGGCCACGCAGCGGCGCATCGAGCGCCAGCACAAGGCGCCAACGCCGATCGCGCGCCAGCGTCCGCGCCTGGCGCGCCAGGGTGAACCGATAGAACCGCCAGGCCGCGACCACGCCGATGTCGCGCGCGAGCCGACGCTTGACGCGGCCCAGGCGCGGCGCGCGCGCGAACAGCACGACATGGCACCGTGCCCTCATCGGTAGAGCCGGGCAAGATGGCGCGCCGGCACGCCGCACGCCCACAGTCCAAGGCACGCCAGGTTGCGCACAGACCGCGCGATATAGCCGTCGCGCTCGAAGCGTTCGGCCGAGGTGACGGCGCGCACCGGCAGAACGGTCAGGCGCCGGCGCCCGATGCGGCGTACGATGTCGACGTCCTCCATGATCGGCAGCGGACGATAGCCGCCGATCCGGTCATGGAGCGCGCGCCCGATCAGCAGACCCTGGTCGCCGTAGGGTAGACCCAACGCGCTCGCACGCCACGCCACCAGCCGTTCGAGCCGGCGCGCCCAGGGCGATGGGCTGGCCAGCGCGAAGCCGAAAACGGCCGCGTCGGCGGCGGGATCGGCGCGGGCGATGAAGTCGCCGACGACGCGCCACCAGGCGCCCTCCGGCACGGTGTCCGCGTGCAGCGCCAGAAGCCACGGACCGTGCGTCGCGGCCACGCCGACGGCGATCTGCGCGCCGCGGCCCCGGGGACAGGTCAGCACCGTGGCGCCGTGCGCGCGCGCGCGTTGCACCGTGCCGTCGGTCGAGCCGCCATCGGCGACGACGATCTCGAGGGGCAATGCCTCGGGCGGCGTGACGGCCAGGGCCTCCAGGGTGGCGCCCAGAGTCGCCGCGGCGTCGAGGGTCGGGATCACAACGCTGATTAGGGGCGGCATAATTGTTCTTGATTTGTTCGCTTTGGTATGCTAGCCTCAGGCGATGAATGAGCCTGGCCAGCGCCTGTCGCGCAAGGGTCGCGGCGCCCTGACCAACGCGACCAACCGGTTCGAGCGGCACGTGCACGTGGCCGAGGACGACGGCTGGGGCTCATTGGACGATGACCTGCCGCCGCTGCGCACCACCGTGCAGGCCGACACGACGCGCACGATCATCGCACGCAACCAGTCGCCCGACATTCCGTTCGACCGCTCGATCAACCCCTACCGAGGCTGCGAGCACGGCTGCGTCTACTGTTTCGCGCGGCCGACCCATGCGTATCTCGGGCTGTCGCCCGGGCAGGATTTCGAATCGCGTCTGTTCGCGAAGCCCAACGCCGCGGCGCTGCTGCGCGCCGAGCTGGCGCGGCCGGGCTACCGCTGCCGCGTCATGGCCATGGGCACCAACACGGATCCCTACCAGCCGATCGAGCGCACCTGGCAGGTGACGCGCCAGGTGCTCAAGGTGCTGGCCGAGACCGAGCATCCCGTGGGCATCGTGACCAAGTCGGCGCTGATCCAGCGCGACATCGACATCCTGGCGCCCATGGCGGGGCGCGGGCTGGCCAAGGCGTTCGTGTCGGTGACGACGCTCGATCGCGAACTCGCGCGGCGGATGGAACCGCGCGTGGCCGCGCCCGAACGCCGGCTCGAGACGATCCAGGCACTCGCCGCCGCCGGCATCCCGACCGGCGTGATGTTCGCGCCGGCGATCCCCGGGCTCAACGACCATGAGATGGAGCGCGTGCTCGAGGCGGCGGCCCAGGCCGGCGCCACCATGGCGGGCACGGTGCTGATCCGCCTGCCGCTCGAGATCAAGGACTTGTTCCGCGAATGGCTCGAGACCCACGTGCCCGACCGCGCCAAGCGCGTCATCACGCTGATCCGCGAATGCCACGAAGGCAAGGACTACGTGGCCGAATTCCGCCGCCGTCAGGTCGGCACCGGACCAATCGCGCAAATGCTGAACCAACGCTTCAGGCTTGCGGCCAAGCGCTACGGCCTCGACGGCGATGCCGCCACGCTCGACACCACGCGGTTCCGCCCACCGCGCGCCGACACGGCCCAGCTCAGCCTGCTGTAACGCGGGGGCCCCGCCCGGTTTACGCCGTCTCGCGCGTCGAGGGGTTGCCGATCATGTTGAGGAATTCCTTGCGCGTCGCGTCGTGGGTGCGGAACGCACCCAGCATCCGGCTGGTCACCATCAGCACGCCGGGCTTGTGCACGCCACGCGTCGACAGGCAGTGGTGCGTCGCCTCGACGACCACGGCGACACCCTTCGGGTTCAGCGTGTCGTTCAGCGTGTCGGCGATCTGGCTGGTGAATTTCTCCTGGATCTGCAGACGCTTGGCGTAGATTTCGACCAGCCGCGCCAGCTTGCTGATACCGACCACGCGGGCGCGCGGCAGGTAGGCGATGTGCGCCTTGCCGATGATCGGCGCCATGTGGTGCTCGCAGTGGGATTCGATGCGGATGTCGCGCAGCACCACCATTTCGTCGTAGCCGTTGGTCTCCCCGAAGGTCTTGCCCAGCACCGACGTCGGGTCCTCGGCGTAGCCGGCGAACCACTCCTCGAAGGCGCGCGCCACGCGCCCCGGCGTCTCGAGCAGACCTTCGCGGTCGGGGTTGTCGCCCGCCCAAGCCAGCAGCGTGCGCACCGCCGCCTCGGCGTCGGCCCGCGACGGCCGTCGCGCCATGGCCTTGCCGCGCGCCTTGCCCGAGGCCGCCTTGAGCCCCGCAGCCCTCTCCCCTCGTGCCACGATGATCCTCCGTCGATGAAGCGGGGCCCGGCCGGGCCCCAACGCGTCAGTTGATCTGTCTCCCGTGATGGGGACTGTCAAGGGAGAAGGTCGGGATCTCCACGTCGAACGCCTCGCCCTTGTCACTGGTCATCGCGTAGCTGCCGCCCATGAACCCCGAGGGTGTCGCCAGCGGCGTGCCGCTGGTGTACTCGAACGCCTGGCCGGGGGCCAGCACCGGCTGCTCGCCGACTACGCCGGGGCCGCGCACCTCGTGAAGCCGGCCGTTGCCGTCGGTGATGCGCCAGTGCCGCGTCAGCAGTTGCACGGTCTCGCCGCCATCGTTGGCGATGCGCACCTGGTAGGCCCAGACATAGCGGCCGCGCGACGGCTCCGACTGGTCCTCGAGGAAATGCGGAACCACCGTGACGGTGATGCCGCGCGTGGTCTTGCTGTACATGGCCTGCGCCGACGTGAGGTTGATGACCGGGGGCCGGAGTATCGCGGCGGGGACGCCGGAATGTCCAGCGCGCGCCGATTCAGGTGCGGCTGCAGGACGCGCCGCCCAGCACGCAGAAGCGGGCGCAGTGGGGGTGGTTCAGGGCGACCGTGTCGGCGGCCCCGCGCAGGGTCGTCCCCAGATCGAAGCGCGGGTCGTGGGGCAGCAGCGTGCACGGCACGACCTTGGCCGTGGCCTCGCCCTTGCGCCGCACCACCATGCGCGAACTCGCGCACATCACGTCCGAGGGGGCCTTGCGCAGGATGCCCCAACACGCCTCGGTGATTTCGGGCACGTCGAGCCGCGCGTCCATCTCGGGGAACAGCACCAGGCGCGCCGGGTCGCCGGCGTCGAGATCCATGCCGAGCCCGGCGAACAGGCGCGCGAAGCCGGCGCGCAGCGCGTCCTCCGGCTCGCCCCACACAGTGCGGCCCGCCACGTGGGTGTTGAAGCCGTTGGCCGCGAGCCAGGCGAGCCCCGCGATGGTCGGCTTCCACGTACGCGGACCGCGCACCCGCTCGTGGCGCTTGCGCGTGTAGTGATCGACCGAGACGCGGATGACAAGCCGATCGCCATGGCGGCCGCGCAGGTCCAGCAGACGATCGGCGCACTTCATCATAGGGCGCATGGCGTTGGTCAGCACCAGCGCCTCGAAGCCGCGCTCCAGCGCATCCTCGACCATGGTCATGAACCACGGGTTCATGAAGGGCTCGCCGCCGGTGAAGCCGATCTGCCGCGTCGGCCAGCCGAGCGCGCAGATCTCGTCGAGGAAGGCGCGGACCTCCGCCGCGGTCAGATAGACCAGGGTGTCGTTACGCGGGCTCGATTCGATGTAGCAGTTTCGGCACGTCAGGTTGCAAAGCGTGCCGGTGTTGAACCACAGGACGTCGAGGGATGCGAGGCGCACCCGCGCGCGCCGCTCGCCCTTCGCCGTCGTCTGCGGATCGCGAAACTTCGCCGGGTCCAGGCCCCGCGCGATCGGCGTGACGACGTTCATGGCTGCGGGTCCCGCGCTGCGACCCGTTCGGTTTAGCGCAGGCCGGCCCGCGATGGAAGTCACAAAGGCGTGGCGGATCCGTGGGTCAAGGGGCGCGTTTGTCGCCGGTGACCATGGCGCGCGCTGGGTTCTCGCGGTGGGCGAAGCTCGCCAGCGCAACCCCGGCGACGTGGGCCAGGACGAGGATCAAGGAAAGATTGGCCAGGACCTCGTGCAGTTCGCCCATGGCGCCGCCTTCGCCACCTTCTTCCCGTTCCCCGTCGTCGCCGGACTCATCGACCTCATCGTCATCGTCGTCGGCCAGGGCGTCGACGATCACGAGGCCGAGCGCGGCGCCCTGTTCGGCGTTCTCCTCGGCCGCCAGGCCCGTGCCGACCGTCAAGGCGAGCGTGACCAGCAGGGCCACGACCATGGCGCCGCCCGCCGGGCTGTGACCCAGGTGGCGCGGCGCGCGAAGGGTCGCCAACTCCAGGGCGTAGCGCAGCACCGCCGCGGGCCGGTAGACGAAATCGGCGAAGCGTGCGTCGCGCGGCCCGATGAAACCCCACGCGATGCGGACCGCGACGATGGCGCCGACCGCGTAGCCGGCGGCTTCGTGCACCGCGCTGCTCTCCTCGGCGCTCAGCCACGCGATCACGTACGCGACGACGAGCAACCAGTGAGCCACGCGTACGAACGGATCCCAGACGCGCACCAGCCCGGCCTGGCGCTCGGTGACCATGGCGGACGCTCCGTTGTGGACGAAGGCGCATCTCGTCACGACGCCAGCGCGTCGGCCTTGATGCAGGTCAACCCTTGCGGCGGAACCGGCGGTAAACGACCGGGGCGAGGGCGAGTGCCGCCAGGCCGATCATGGGCAGGACGACCTCGGGCGTGAGCAGGCTGGCGGCCGAGAACGCGGCGCCGGATTCCAGAACGCTGCCGATGCCGGCCCCGACCGAAGCGATAACGAAGGTGGCCGGGATGATGCCGATCAACGTGGCGGCCGCGTAGGTGCGCAGCGGCACGCCCAGGAACGCCGGTGCGATGTTGACGACGAAGAACGGGAACAGCGGCACCAGGCGCAGCACCAGCAGGTAGTTGAAGGCATCCGTGCGGAAGCCCGCCGCCATGCACGCGAACCACGGCCCGGCGCGGCCGCGCAAGGGCTCGCCGAGGATGCTGCGCGCGATGACGAACACGCCGATGGCGCCGACGGTGGCGCCGATCACGGTCAGGCCCGTGGCCAGCAGGGTGCCGAACAGGAACCCGCCGGCGAGCGTCAGCACCGTCGCCCCAGGGATGAACAGCGAAACCGACGCCGCGTAGAGCACCACGTAGAGCAGCACGGCCAGCGCTGGCTCGCGGGCGACGAAGCCCACCAGTTCCGCGCGGTGCGTGCGCAGGGACTCGAAGCCGAGGTGCGCGTGCAGGTCGAAGGCGAACACCAGGACCGCGAGGATCGCGAGCGCGAGCGCGGGCCAGGCGCGCCGCCAGGTGAGCCGCGGCGCCGGGGCGGCGGTCATCCCAGTCGTCCCAGCAGGCGCACGAGGCGCTTCGACCCGGGGCCGAAGACGCGCGGCGCGAACCACGCACCGGCGGCACGCTTGCCTACCTCGACGAGCGTCGGGTAGGGGGCGATGGCCTGGGCCATGGCGCCCATGCGCAGACACGCGTGCATGGCCAGCACCCAGGGCTGCAGCAGGTCGCCGGCGCGCGGCCCAACGATCGAGGCGCCCAGGATGCGCCCGTTGGGCGTGGCGACGATCTTGGCGAAGCCCTCGGTGTTCCGCTCGGCAATCGCGCGGTCGACATGGTCGAAGCCGTGGGTCGCGACCCGCACCGCGTGCCCCGCGGCGCGCGCCGCTGCCTCGGTCAGGCCGACATGGGCGAGCTCGGGATCGGTGTAGGTCACCCACGGGATCGCGGCGCCCCGCCGCGCGGGGATGCGGAACAGCGCGCGCTTCAGCACGATCCCGGCGTGGTACGACGCCGTGTGGGTGAACAGCGGGCCGCCGGTGACGTCGCCGATGGCGAAGACGCGGCGGTTGGTCGTGCGCATCCCGTCGTCGGTCACGATGCCCTTGGCGTCGCGCTCGATGCCGGCGGCCTCAAGTTCGAGGCCATCGACCACGGGCACGCGGCCCGTGGCGACCAGCAGATGCGAGCCCTCAATGCGTTGCTCGGCGCCCGCGATGGCGACGACCACGGCGATGCCGTCGGCGGTACGCTCGGCACGCTTCGCCTCGGCGCCTTCGTGGACGACCACGCCTTCGGCGACCAGCCGGTCGCGCAGCACGGCGACCAGTGCCGGATCCTCGCGCGGCAGCAGGGTCAGGCGTTCCAGGATCGTGACCGGAACGCCGAGCCGGCGGTGGGCCTGGGCCATCTCGCAGCCGACCGGACCGCCGCCCAGGATCACCAGGTGGCGCGGCGCCACGGTCAGATCGAACAGGGTCTCGTTGGTCAAGAACGGCACGTCGGCCAGGCCGGGCAGGGGCGGGATCGCGGCGCGGCTGCCAGTGGCGATGACATAGCGGCGCGCACGGATCGTCGTGGCGCCGACCGAGAGCGTGCGCGGATCGAGGAACCGCGCCTGGCCGCGCACGACCGTGACGCCGAGGCCCTCGTAGCCCGCGGCCGAATCGTGCGGCTCGATCGCGGCGATGATTGCGTGGACATGGCGGTGGACCGCCGCGAAGTCGACGGTGGCCGGGCCGGCGCGCACACCAAAGCGCGCGGCGCGGCCGACCTCGGCGGCGGCGTGGGCCGCGGCGAGCAGCGCCTTGGACGGCACGCAGCCGGTGTTCAGGCAGTCGCCGCCCATGTTGTGGCGCTCGACCAGGACCGTGCGCGCGCCCGCCTGGCTCGCGCCGTAGGCGACGCTGAGGCCGCCGGAGCCCGCGCCGATGACGCAGATGTCGGTGTCGATCACGTCGCCCATGGGCCGGACCTTGATCCGGCCGGGGCCTCACGGGCAAGACACGTTATCGATAGCCGTGGCGCATGGCGCGAGCTCACGCGGCGGCTTCCTCGGCGGCGACGTGGCGTAGGCCCTGCAGCGCGGTCTTGAACCACTCCACGTACTCCTCCGCCGCCGGGTAGACGAGGTAGGCGGTGCGCGTGAACTCGGGCGAATCGGCAACCCGATGCAGGCGGCCGGCTTCCAGGTGCTGGCGGACCATCGGCAGCGGGAAGTAGCCGGCGCCGCCGTTGGCCAGGATGTAGTCGAGCCCGAGCGGGCCGAAGTTTACGGTGACCGCCGGGGTCTCCCGGTCCGGGAACGTCTGGCCGTGTTCCGAGCGGAAGTCGGCGCCGAGATCGACCATGACATAGCCGTCCTCGGCGTTGGCGCCATGGCCCTTGTCGGTGGCGACCATGACGATGCGTTCCACCAGCACGCGCTCGACGGCGACATGCGGCCGGGGCGGAGCGTTGTAGAGCAGGCCGATGTCGACCAGACCGACGGTGACGTGCTCCATCACCGTCTCGGGGAACCCGACCTCGGCGCGCAGCGCGACGTCGGGCACGGCCGTGCGCATCCACGGCAGCCAGCGAACCAGCAGCCGTTCCCACAACCCGAACTGCGCGCCAACGTTCAGCGCCGCGCGATAGCCCGACGGCAGGGCGATGTCCTGGCGCGCCTGCTGCCAGGCCCTGACCATGGTCAGAGCGTACTGGTTGAAATGGTGGCCCGCGGCGGTCAGGTCGGCGCCCACCTTGCTGCGCCGGAACAGGCGCTGTCCCAGCAGGTCCTCGAGCGTTTTGATGCGCATCGACACGGTCGACTGGGTGACGTTCAGGCGGTCCGCGGCGCGCTTGAAATTGCCGGTTTCGACCACCTCGAGGAACGTGCGGGCCAGCTCGATATCCATGGTTTCCGCCGATTCCGGGCCGATTTCGCCCGATTGAGCCTCGCTGTCACGGTTGTGGAATGGCAGCGGTCATTATCGGTTAGTATATGAGTTTCTTAATGATACGTTAATCGAATTGGCGGGGTTCCCTAGGCCGGTGTCCGACCGGAGACCCCATACCTTGGAGCCCTCGACGCCGGACCTCGGGAATTGCGCCCAACCCAATGACTCGGTAGTCCACTTCGACAGTTCAACAAATCAAATACCATCCATCAAACATTATCGCTTTTCAAATTTCTCGTACTATCGTAATAACCATAGTGCCGGCCAAGTTGGGTCGGCTTCCACTCTGGAGTGACGTAACATGCCTGCTGCGAAGAAGTCTGCCGCCAAGGCGGCGAAGAAGCCGGCCGCCAAGGCGGCCGCGAAGAAGGCGAAGAAGGCTGCGCCGAAGGCCCGCGCTGCTCGCTCGACCGCGAGGAAGGCTGCGCCGAAGGCGCGCAAGATGTAGTTCCGTAGCGTTCGGCACGGGGTCGCCCGACGCGAAGGTGGGCGGCCCCGTCGTCGTTTTCGGGCCCTGGGTCGCGGGCCATGGCGCCGGCGCAATCGCCCGGCCCCCGTACTTGATGTCGTCCCGCCGCGCCCCTATAACCGACGGCGCTGCGGGTATGATGTAATGGTAGCCTGTCAGCTTCCCAAGCTGAACGCACGGGTTCGATTCCCGCTACCCGCTCCACGGCCCACGCTGATCAAGCCCCGATCGTGTGCTAGGGTTCGCCCGTCATGTTGAGGAACGGGAGTGCGACATGCAGGTTCGCGCGGCGGTGGCACACAAGGCGGGCGCTCCGCTCTCCATCGAGACAGTCGAGCTCGACGGCCCGCAGGCGGGCGAGGTTCTGGTCGAGATCAAGGCGACGGGGGTCTGCCACACCGACGCCTACACGCTGTCAGGCGCCGATCCCGAGGGCCTGTTTCCCGCGATCCTCGGGCACGAGGGCGCCGGCGTCGTGGTCGACGTGGGCAAGGGCGTGACCAGCCTGCGCAAGGGCGATCACGTCATCCCGCTTTACGTACCCGAATGCCGGGTGTGCGATTACTGCACGTCGGGGAGGACCAACCTCTGCCAGTCGATCCGCGTCACCCAGGGGCGCGGCCAGATGCCCGACGGGTCCAAGCGCTTCCGCATCGGCAAGGAGCCGCTGCACCACTACATGGGCACGTCCACCTTCGCCCAGTTCACCGTGGTGCCCGAGATTTCCCTGGCCAAGGCGCGCGCCGACGCGCCCTTCGACAAGATCTGCTACATCGGCTGCGGCGTCACCACCGGCATCGGCGCGGTGATCAACACCGCCAAGGTCAAGCCGGGCTCGAATGTGGTGGTGTTCGGCCTGGGCGGCATCGGGCTCAACGTCATCCAGGGCGCCAAGATGGTTGGCGCCGACATGATCGTGGGCGTCGATCTGAACCCCAAGCGCGAGGCGCTGGCGCGCAAGCTGGGCATGACCCACTTCGTCAACCCGAAGGACGTCAAGGGCGACGTGGTCGCCCATCTGGTCGAGCTGACCAACGGCGGCGCCGACTATTCGTTCGAGTGCATCGGCAACGTGCAGACCATGCGCCAGGCGCTGGAGTGCTGCCACAAGGGGTGGGGCGAATCGACCATCATCGGCGTCGCCCCGGTGGGCGCCGAGATCGCCACGCGCCCGTTCCAGCTCGTCACCGGGCGGGTATGGCGCGGCACCGCGTTCGGCGGCGCCAAGGGCCGCACCGACGTGCCGAGGATCGTCGACTGGTACATGGCGGGCAAGATCAACATCGACGACCTGATCACCCACACCATGCCGCTGGAGAAGATCAACGACGCGTTCCACCTGATGCACGAAGGCACATCGATCCGCAGCGTCGTGACGTTCTGAAGCGCGTCGCCATGGCCGAGGGGTTCTTCATCCACCAGTTCGAGCTGGGGTCCTGGCAGAACTTCATCTACCTGGTCGGCGACAAGCGCACGCGCACCTGCGCCGTCGTCGACCCGGCGTGGAACTACGAGGTGATCCTCGAGGAAGCCGCCCGGCTCGACGTGCGCATCACCGACCTGCTGTGCACCCACAGCCACTTCGACCACGTCAACGAGGTCGAGGCGATGCTCGCGCACACGGACGCGCGCGTGCACATGCTGGGCGCCGAGATCGACTTCGCCGGCTTCTCTTGCGAGAGCTTGGTGCGCCACGCGCCCGGCGATCGCGTGACGCTGGGCGACGTCGCCATCACCATGATGCACACGCCCGGCCATACCCCGGGCTCCACCTGCTACCACGTGCACGGCGTGCTGGTGACCGGCGACACCATGTTCGTCAACGGCTGCGGGCGCTGCGATTTCGTCGGCGGCGATCCCGAGGTCATGTACCGCACCCTGCACGGTCTGACCGACACCATGCCGGGCTCGACGGTCATGTACCCCGGCCACAACTACGGCCCGACGCCGACCTCGCGGCTCGACGCGCAGTTCGAGGCCAACCCGTACCTGAAGCTGCCGACGCTGGCCGACTTCGTCGCCCACCGCATGGCGGGCAAGACGCCGGGCACCGTCATCCCGCCGCCCGCCTGGCCACCGCCCGAGGGCCGGCCGCGGCGCGCCAGCGCGTAAGGGGCGCGGCTCACGGATATCCCAAGGCGCGAAACGCAGGGCGCTTGACTCGGGCGCCCGATTGGCGTTCAAGGAACCCGGCGCCGATTTGAAGTCAGCTTGCGGGCGCCTAACAAATGCAGCTAAAGCGACGGCAGGAAACCGCCGGGGCTTTGGCTCGTGGCGGTTTTTTCTTGCACCGGGGACGCTTATGGACAGGGAACGGGAAGCGGGGTGGCGGCCGGCCACGCGCCTGGTGCGCGGCGGGACCCACCGCTCGGCCCACGGCGAGACGAGCGAGGCGCTCTACCTTACCTCGGGCTACGTCTACGACGACGCTGAGGCCGCCGAGGCGCGCTTCAAGGGCGCCGACGGTTTCATCTACTCGCGCTACGGCAACCCGACCGTGGCGGCCTTCGAGCGCCGCCTCGCGCTGCTCGAAGGCGCCGAGTCGTGCTTCACCACCGCCTCGGGCATGGCGGCGGTGTTCGCCGCGCTGGCCTGCCAGCTCAAGGCGGGCGACCACATCGTGGCGTCGCGCGTCATGTTCGGCTCGTGCCACGTGGTCATCACCGAGATCCTGCCGCGCTTCGGCATGCGCGCGACGCTGGTCGACGGCCGCGATCCGGATGCCTGGCGCGCCGCGCTGGCGGCGGGTGCGCGCGCGGTGTTCCTGGAAAGCCCGGCCAACCCGACAACCGAGCTGGTGGACATCGCGGCGGTCGCTGCGCTGGCGCACGGGGCCGGCGCGCGGCTGGTCGTCGACAACGTGTTCTCGACCGCACTGTGGCAGCGGCCGCTCGCGCTCGGCGCCGACGTGGTCGTCTACTCGGCGACCAAGCACATCGACGGCCAGGGCCGCTGCCTGGGTGGCGCCGTGCTGGCCAGCGAGGCCTTCGTCAAGAACGAGCTGGTGCCGTTCTGCCGCCACACCGGGCCGTCACTCAGCCCGTTCAACGCCTGGGTCATGCTCAAGGGGCTCGAGACCCTGCCGCTGCGCCTCGCGCGTCACGGCGAATCGGCCACGACCGTCGCCCGGCACCTGGAACGGCATGGCGCCGTCGGCCGCGTGCTCTATCCCGGCCTCAACAGCCACCCGCAGCACGCGCTCGCGCGGCGCCAGATGTCCGGCTTCGGCTCGATCGTCGCCTTCGACCTGCCGGACGGCAAGGCGGCTGCGTTCCGCTTCCTCGACACGCTCCGGCTAATCGACATCTCGAACAACCTGGGCGACGCCAAGAGCATGATCACACACCCGGCGACCACGACGCACCAGCGCCTGAAGCCCGAGGAGCGCGCGGCGCTCGGCATCGGCGACGGGCTGGTGCGCCTTTCGGTCGGGCTCGAGGACGTGGACGATCTGATCGAGGATCTCGACCAGGCGTTAGATCATCTAACGCGCGTGTGAAAACTTTTCCGGTTGACCGTCGCCCTGGCGTGTGCGATAAGGACGCCGCGCCGATTTGAGGTTCAGCTTGCGGGCGCGTTACAAATGCGGCTAAAGCGACGGTATGATCCGCCCGGCTAGCCGCGGCGGATTTTGTGTTCTTGGCTTGCCGTACCTGGGCTTGGTCCACCCCGACGGACCCGCGGGATTTGAAGGGCAGCTTGCGGCCGCGTCATCAACTGCTAAAGCGCCACGGAGTCGTGCTCCGTGGGCCCGTCACTCTTAGTGGGGGACACGGCATGACCGTACCTGCAGCCTTCGGTTGCACCGCCCTTCCGATCCATCGCCAGCCGGGCTACGCCCTGGGCGACGGCCGCTTCGCCGTGGTCGTCGAACCGCCGCTCGGTCGCGTCAGCCAGGCGCAGCGACGCGGGCTGGCGGACATCGCGCGGCGCTACGCGTTCGGCGGCCTGGTCGAGCAGGGCATCGGCCGGCTTGAGATCCGCGGCGTCGATCCCGAACTGGTACCGCTGGTCGTCGACGAGGTACACACCGCCGGCCTGCCGGTCGTGGGCGACCGCTCGTGAACGCGGGAGCAATCGAGCTCGCGCGGCCCTCGCCGGGCCGGCGCGCCGCCGGCCGGGCCGATCTGCGCACGGCGGCGCTGGCCCGCGCGTACCCAGGCCCGCAGGGCGCCGAGCTGCTGCGCGCCATGATCGAGGTCGAGTTGCCGGGGCGCATCGCGGTCGCCTCGTCGTTCGGCGCCGAGGCCGCGGTGCTGCTGGCGCTGGTCGCCGACATCGACCGCGCGGTGCCGGTGGTGGTGCTCGACACCGGCAAGTTGTTCGACGAGACGCTTGCCTACGTGCGTTGGCTGACCGACTGGGTCGGCCTCAGCGACGTGCGGCTGGTGCGGCCCGATCCGGCGCGCATCGCGGCCGCCGATCCCGGCGGCACCTTATGGAGCTACGATCCCGAGGCGTGCTGTGCCTTGCGCAAGATCGAACCGCTGTGTGCCGCGCTGGCGCCGTTCGAGGCCTGGGTCTCGGGCCGCAAGCGCTTGCACGGCGAGGCGCGCTCGGCGATCCCGACTCGGGTGCCGTTGGCGATCACGCGGTGGTCAGCCCGCTGGCGCACGCCTTGCGCGACGACATCGACCGGGCGTTCACCGAACGCGGCCTGCCGCACCACCCGCCGGTCGCCCAGGGCTACGCCTCGAACGGCTGCCGGCCGTGCACGCGCGCCATCGCGCCGGACGCTGGCCGGCACCGAGAAGACCGAGTGCGGTATCCACCGCCCGGCGCTGTTCTGAGCGGAGACCCGGTCGTGGAGCACTATGTCATCAGCGCCAACAGCCTGCGCAGCGGCGCCGTGGTGTGGCTGCGCGTGGTCGGCGACGCGTTCGGCTGGACCGAGGCCGCGGCCACGGCCTCGGTGGGCGACGCGGCCCAGCGCGACGCCTGGCTCGCCATCGCCGAAGCCGAGGCGCGCCAGAACCGCGTGGTCGCACCCTACGCGGTGGACGTGGTGGCGGATGGCGCGGGCGGTTTCACGCACACCTCAACGCGCGAGTCGGTGCGCGCCGGCGGGCCCACGGTCGGCAACGCGCTGGCGCGCTGAGGAGAGGACGCCATGTACCGCTACGATCAGCTCGACCGCACCTTCGTGGCCGAACGTGTGCGCCAGTTCCGCGATCAGGTGGCGCGGCGCCTCGATGGCCGGCTGACCGAGGACGAGTTCAAGCCGCTGCGCCTGCAGAACGGGCTCTATCTGCAACTCCACGCCTACATGCTGCGCGTCGCCATCCCCTACGGCGTGCTGTCGTCGCGCCAGTTGCGCGCGCTGGCCGCCATTGCGCGCACCTACGACAAGGGCTACGGCCACTACACGACCCGGCAGAACATCCAGTTTAACTGGATCCGGCTCGACCAGGCGGCCGACGTCCTCGCCGCCCTGGCCGAGGTCGAGATGCACGCGATCCAGACCAGCGGCAACTGCGTGCGCAACGTCACGACCGATCATCTGGCCGGCATCGCGCCCGACGAGATAGCGGACCCGCGCCCCTACTGCGAGCTGTTGCGCCAGTGGTCGACCCTGCACCCGGAGTTCTCGTTCCTGCCGCGCAAGTTCAAGATCGCCGTGACGGGCGCCGAGGCCGATCGCGCGGCCATTGCCGTGCACGACATCGGCCTGCGCCTGGTGCTCGACGCCGCCGGCGCGGTCGGGTTCGAGGTGCTGGTGGGCGGCGGGCTGGGCCGCACGCCGATCCTGGGCAGCGTAATCCGCCGCTTCCTGCCGGCGAGCGACCTGCTGGGCTACGTCGAGGCGATCCTGCGCGTCTACAACCGTTACGGACGGCGCGACAACATTTACAAGGCGCGCATCAAGATCCTGGTCAAGGCGCTCGGCGCCGAGGCGTTCGGCCGCGCGGTCGAGGCCGAATGGCAGGCCATGGACCGCGACGGCATGGCCATCGACGCAGGCATGCTGGATCGCGTCGCCACCCACTTCGCGCCGCCGGCCTACGCCGAGTTGGCGGACGCCGCGCCCGAGCGCGCGCAGGCCATGCGCGAGCCCGCGTTCGCGCGCTGGCTCGCGCGCAACGTGCTGCCCCATCGCGTGCCCTGCTACCGCGCGGTCATGATCGCGCTCAAGGGCGGCGGCGCGGTGCCGGGCGACGCCACGGCAGAGACCATGGAGCGCGTGGCGGACTTGGCCGAGCTCTTCTCGTTCGGCGAGATCCGCGTTACGCACACGCAGAACTTGGTGCTGGGCCACGTCGCCGCGCACGACCTGGCGGCGCTGTGGCACGCGCTGCGCGTCGCCGGCCTGGCCAACCCGGTGGTCGGCACCGTGACCGACATCATCGCGTGCCCGGGGCTGGACTACTGCGCGCTCGCCACCGCGCGCGCGATCCCCATCGCCCAGGCGATCGACGCCGCGTTCGCCGACGTGGCCGAGCTGCACGACATCGGCGATCTCAGGATCAACATCTCGGGCTGCATCAACAGCTGCGGCCATCACCATGTCGGCGACATCGGCATTCTCGGCGTCGACAAGCGCGGCCAGGAGGTCTACCAGCTCACGCTCGGCGGCTCGAGCGCGGACGAGGCGAGCCTCGGCACCATCCTGGGTCCGTCGTTGCCACCCGACCAAGTGGCCGGTGCCGTCCGCCGCGTCGTCGATGTCTACATGGAGCGGCGCGAGCCTGGCGAGAGCTTCCTCGCCCTCGTGCGCCGGCTCGGCGTGGATGCGTTCAAGGCGCGCGTCTACGGCGGCCTCGAGGCGCACGCCGCATGAGCCGGCTGATCAAGAACCTGGCGCTCGTGGCCGATCCCTGGCGCGAGGCCGCCGCCGAGGGGCCGCTGCCGGACGGTGACGTGATCGTGCCCTTGGCGCGCTTCACGGCGGAGCGGGAGGCGTTGCTGGCCCGTGAGGGCCGGCTCGGCGTGCGGCTCAGCCCCGACGACGATCCGGCCGCGCTGGCCGGCGATCTGGGGCACCTCGACCTGGTCGCGCTCGCCTTCCCGAGGTTCACCGACGGGCGGGCCTATTCGCAGGCGCGGCTGCTGCGCGAACGGCTGGGGTTCGCGGGCGAACTGCGCGCCGTGGGCGATGTGCTGCGCGATCAGTTGCTGCTCATGGCGCGCTGCGGTTTCGATGCGTTCGAACTGCGCGCCGACAAGGACCCGGACGACGCGCTCGGCGCCTTCGCCGACTACTCCGTGGCGTACCAGGCCCCGGTCTCGCCTGCCCCGGGTGGGCGCGTCTGAGCCGGGTTGCGCGCGGCGACGACAGCCTCTAACACTCCCGGACTTCGCAACCAGAGGCTGTTCGGAGCCCATGTCCGACCTTCGGCTCGCGCACGATTTCGCCTTCGCGGACCTTTACGACCAGGTCGGGCTCGGGCGTCTGGACGCGGCGTTCCTGGCCCATCTGACCGGCGTCGACCCTGGTCTCGGCCTGCGTCTGGGGGCCGCGCGTGCGCGGCCCGAAGCGCTGGCGCCGAAGGAGGAGTCCGAGCTTCTGGTCGCGCTCGCGCCGCACCTGGAGGACTTCGTCGCCGACCTGTTCGGCATCCGGCGCGAGGTGGCGGCCTTGCGTGCGCGCCACGACGCGCTGGCACCCATCTATGACTGCAAGCGGCTGTTCGTGCGCCGCCGCGCCGCCAAGGCGCTGACGGCGGATGAGGCGGCTGCACTCGACGGCACGGCGCTGGAAGCGGACCTCGTGGCCGCCATCGGGGCGCCCGTCACCGAGCCGACGTTCGCCCGCGCCGTCATGGGTTGGCTGGAGGACGAGCCAGCGCACGGCGCGGTGCTGGCGGCGGCGGAACGGTTTGCGGCGTGGGCGACGCAGGTCGCGATGGGCCGCGCGCGCTTCGCCGGCGGCTTCCTGTTCCACCTGCCGCACAAGCTGGACCACCAGCACCTGATCGAGGCCGAGACCGTGGACGTGGCGGACGCACCGGCGCTCGCGCTGCCGCCGGAACGCCAGCGCCACCGCGAAGGCTTCGCGCTCACCGATCCAGGCATGGACCTGGCCGCCGCGCTGGACCACGCGCACTACTGCATCTTCTGCCATAACCAGGGCAAGGACAGCTGCGCCAAGGGCTTCCGCGACAAGACCGGCGGGTTCCGCGCCAACCCGCTCGGCATCCCGCTCAATGGCTGCCCGCTCGACGAAAAGATCTCCGAGATGAATATGCTCAAGGCGGCGGGACACGCCTTGGGCGCGCTGGCGGTCGTCGCCGTCGACAATCCGCTGCTGGCGGCGACCGGGCACCGCATCTGCAACGACTGCATGAAGGCGTGCATTTACCAGAAGCAGGAGCCGGTCGACATCCCGCAGGTCGAGACGCGCGTGCTCAAGGACGTGCTCGACCTGCCCTGGGGTTTCGAGATCTACGGTCTGCTGACGCGCTGGAACCCGCTGGACCTGCGACGGCCGCTGCCGCGCGTCGCCACCGGGCGGCGCGTGCTGGTCGTCGGGCTGGGGCCGGCGGGGTTTAACCTGGCGCACCACCTGCTGCGCGACGGGCACACGGTGGTCGGCGTCGACGGCCTGAAGATCGAACCGCTGGCGGCCGAGCTGTCGGGTGTGGCGTCCGACGGCGCGCGCGTGCCCTTCCGCCCGGTGCGCGACCTGGCCGAACTGGTCGAGCCGCTGGATCGCCGCGTGATGGCCGGCTTCGGCGGCGTCGCCGAGTACGGCATCACCGTTCGCTGGAACAAGAACTACCTGAAGATCGTCCGCCTGCTGCTGGAACGGAACCGAGCGTTTACCATGATCGGCGGCGTGCGCATGGGCGGCACGCTCGGCATCGAGCGCGCGTTCGCGCTGGGCTTCGACCATGTGGCGCTGTGCGTGGGTGCTGGCCGACCGACCTATCTGGACTTGCCCAACGGCCTGGCGCGCGGCGTGCGCGCGGCCTCGGACTTCCTCATGGCGCTGCAGCTCACCGGTGCGGCGCGCACCGATTCCATCGCCAACCTGCAGGTGCGCCTGCCCGTGGTCGTGGTCGGCGGCGGTCTGACCGCCATCGACACGGCGACCGAGGCGCTCGCCTATTATCCGGTTCAGGTCGAGAAGTTCTTGGCGCGCTACGAGGCGCTGGCGGCTGAGCGTGGCGAGGTGGCGGTGCGCGCCGCGTGGGATACCGAGGAAGCAGTCATCGCCGACGAGTTTCTGGCCCACGGCCGTGCCTTGCGCGCCGAACGCGCACGCGCCGTCGCCGAGGGCCGCGCGCCCGACCTACGCCGGGTGCTCGACGGCTGGGGTGGCGTCACGCTCGCCTATCGCAAGCGCCTAGTCGACGCGCCAAGCTATCGGCTGAACCACGAGGAAGTGGGCAAGGCGCTCGAGGAGGGCATCCGTTTCGCCGAGGGCCTTTCGCCCACGGCGGTCGCGATCGACCGGTTCGGTCACGCCGAGGCGATTCTGATGGACCGCGCCGGCGCGTCGGTACGCCTGCCCGCGCGCACCATCATGGTCGCCGCCGGCACCCACCCCAACACCGTGCTGGCGCGCGAGGAACCGGGGCTGTTCGGCCTGGACGCCGGCTGTTTCGCCGCGCTGGACGAAGACGGCGCGCCCGCGCCCGCCGAGCGCAGTGCCAAGCCCACGTCCGTGCGCGTGCTGGCCCACCTGTGCCCCGACGGTCGCGCGGTCTCGACCTTCGGCGACGTGCACCCCTCGTTCGCGGGCAACGTGGTCAAGGCCATGGGCGGGGCGAAGCAGGGCTATCCGGTCATCACGCGCCTGCTGGCGCGGCTGCCGCGGGTCGCGCGCGACGACGCGGCCTTCCGCGCGGCGCTCGATGGCCTGCGCGCGTGCGTCCACGCGGTCAACCGCCTGACGCCGACCATCGTCGAGGTCGTGGTCGAGGCGCCCTTCGCCGCGCGCGCGTTCCGTCCGGGCCAGTTCTACCGGCTGCAGAACTTCGAGACGCTGGCGCCGCGCACCGCGGATACGACGCTGGCCATGGAAGGCCTGGCCATGACCGGGGCGTGGACCGACCCGGACCGCGGCCTGCTCGGCCTGATCGTGCTCGAGATGGGCGGCTCGTCGGACCTGACGGCGATGCTGCGCCCGGGCGAGCCCGTCGTCGTCATGGGGCCGACCGGCACGCCGACCGAGATCGTGCCGGGGGAGACCGTGCTGCTGGCCGGCGGCGGGCTCGGCAACGCGGTGCTGTTCTCCATCGGCCGGGCGATGCGCGCGGCCGGCTGCCGCGTGCTCTACTTCGCCGGCTACCGAGACGCCGCCGATCGCTACAAGGTCGCCGACATCGAGGCGGCGGCGGACGTCGTGGTCTGGTCGTGCGACCGAGCGTCCGGCTTCGCGCCCGGCCGGCCGCAAGACCTCGCCCACATCGGCACCATCGTCGAGGCCATGGTGGCCTACCACGAGGGCCGGCTCGGCGCCCGCCCCATCGCGCTCGAGGACGTCGACCGCGTCGTCGCCATCGGCTCGGACCGCATGATGGCGGCGGTCAAGGCGGCGCGCCATGGCGTGTTCGCCGGCGTGCTCAAGCCGTGCCATCACGCGCTCGGGTCGATCAACTCGCCCATGCAGTGCATGATGAAGGAGATCTGCGCCCAGTGCCTGCAGCCGCAGGTGGACCCGGCCACCGGCGCGCCGCGTCCGCCTGTCTTCTCGTGCTTCAACCAGGACCAGGCGCTCGACGCGGTCGATTTCCCGGCGCTCGCCCAGCGGCTGCGGCAGAATTCGGTGCAGGAGAAGCTGACCGCCCAGTGGATCGACCGCTGCCTGCGCGGCCTCGCGCTGCGCCCCGCGGCGGAGTAGCCGCCGCTCAGCGATCCTTGGCGTGCGCCGCCGTCGCCGCCGCGCGGAGCCAAGCCACCGGGTCGTCCCGGTGGTAGGGGTGCTCGGCCGGCTCGATCGCGTCCAGGAAGCCCTGGTAGACGGCTGCGCGCCGCGCCGCTGCCACGGGCGCCAGCAGGGTCGCGGCGCGCTCCGGCGCGCAGCCGAGAACGATGTCCGACCACAGCCGCGCCCAGTGGCGGCGCACGGCCGGCGCCGCATCGGCCGGCACCCGTCCCAGGAACGCCGAATGGTCGAGCAGCGGGTGACCGACGACGCTGTCGCCCCAGTCAAGCAGGGTGAGGGCCCGTCTGTCGCCCCGGAAATTGCCCGGGTGCATGTCGCCGTGCACCAGCGTCGCGGGCAGGCCGCACGCGGCGATGGCGTCGAGGCGTTCCGGCAGGTCTCGGGCGAAACGATCGAGCATCGAGCGATCCTCGGCCGGCAGGTCGGCCATCCGGCGCTCGACCGTCGCCATGATCGCCGCGCCGAGCCTGGGGGCGCGCGCATCGGGCACGCCGAGCGCGGGCAGTTTGTCGACGCGCCCGGCCCACGACGCCTGCAGCGCGACCAGCAGCGACACCATGGCCAGATACCGCGTCGCGTCGGCGTCATAGAGATTCTCGCCCGCCACGTGCGCGAGCAGCTCGCCTTCGTGCGCCAGGAATCTGGGCACGACCTTGAGCCACGCGCATCCCTGGGCGAGCGGCAGGCGCCACAGGCTGGACAGGTTCCAGGTGCGCACCTGGACCGGCCGCCCGGCCAGCCGCAGTCCGTGCTCCGCCAGGATGCCCCGTGCCCAGGCCAGGTCCGCCGTCGGCCCGCCGAGGCGCGCGTAGCCGGCGCGCCGTGGCTGGTCGTCGAGCACGCCATGCCACGGCTGGACGGGCAGGTCGCTGGGGGAAACGTCGGGGTCCAGTTCGGCGAGGTACGTGACCGCGCCGCCGGGCGGGCGCTCGTTGGCCGCCTCGAGCAGACGCAGGATCGTCACGCCGATGCCGAATCGCTCGCGCGCCGTGGCGACGACCGGCTCGACCTCCTGCCACCAGGGCGTCGTGACGGCGAAGGTCGGCAAGGCGCCAACCACGTCGCCCGTCGCTGTCACCAGGACCAGCCGAACCGTACGCACTCGCTAGCGCCGCTTGAGCAATGTTGTCGCCTTCATCCCTTCCTGTCGTTCCCGGGCGACGCGCACGCGGCGAACCGGGAACCCAGGGCCGCGCACCGCCAAGCCTCCCTATGGGTCGCCGGTTCCGGCCTGCGGCCGGCCCAGGGATGACAATCTCTGTGGTTCCGCGTTCGGTGGACCTGCGCTAGGCCGTACGCGGCTCGGCCATCAGGTCCTTGCTGGACGGGTTGGGCGGCGCCACCGCGACATTGTCGAAGCTCATGAGGCCGATCAGGCGCGGCGGCGCGCCGACGATGGGCGTGACCCGGTGCATCGCGTTGTGGCCGTGGAAGATCAGCAGGTCGCCGGGCGCCGGGTCGAAGCTGTGGTGATGGCGGTCCTCGCCGGCCAGGATGGCCGCGACGCCCGCCTCGTTCGCGTCGGCGGCCGAGCGGGCGCCGGGTATCCAGTCGAACCGGCCGCCGCCTTGGGCGCGGCGGAACAGGATCGAGGCGACGGTCTCGTTGGCATCGAAGTGCCAGCCCAGTTCCTCGCCTTCGCGCATGACCGTGACGTTAAGCGAGCCGCGCGGTTCGCTGTAGCGGAACACGAGCTGGCCGGGCGTCAGCGCGCGCATGAAGGCGAGCATGGCGTCGCCTTCATAGAGCGCGCGGAACGGCGAGGCGGCCGGGATGTCGGTGCGCGCGACGTAGCCCACGGCGAACGTCACCGCTGTCGCCTTGGGGTGGCCGGGCGGGAACGCGGGGTCCGGTTTGCGGTATTAGGGCGTGTAGCGGCTGTTGCTGTGCCGGGCGAGCGGAGCCACCGCTTCGGCCTCGGCCAGGCAGCACGCCAGGCCCTCGGGCGTCAGGAAGCCGGGCAGGCGGCAGCCGCCGCGCGCGGCCAACTCGCCGCGCGTCCGTTCGAGGAAAACGCGGCCCTCGGGCGACCCCAACCGGTCGAGCGGGTAGCGCGCGCGATCGACGATGCCGAATCCCGCCGGCACGATGGCGTCAACGGGCATTGTCGCGCTTGACCGCCTCGTGATGGCGGATCACCTCCTTGACCACGAAGGCCAGGAACTTCTCGGCGAACTCGGGATCGAGCTTGGCGTCCGTCGCGAGGCGGCGCAGGCGCGCCACCTGCTGCGCCTCGCGCGCCGGGTCGGCGGGCGGCAGGTCGTGCTGCACCTTCAGCACGCCGACCCGCTGGGTGCAGCGGAATCGCTCGGCCAGCATGTGGATGATCGCCGCGTCGATGTTGTCGATGCTGTCGCGTAGCGTCTGCAGTTCGGGCAGGGTGGCGCCGCTCCGCTTGTCCATGTCTCAGTCCCTGGGCTTGTCCAGCCTCTCGACGTTTTCTTAGCACGACCCGGCCGGATCGGGTCGATCCAGCCGCACGTCGGCCAGCAGCGTCTCCAGCCATGGCCAGCGGGCCGCGGCCGTCTTGTCCGCCACGAAGTACGCCGTGCGTTCGAATGTGGGCGTATCGGGTACCGGGTGCAGCCGGCCCGCCGCGATGTGCGGCTTCGCCAGGCGATCGGGCAGGTAGGCCGAACCGCCCCACGCCAGGATGTGGTCGAGCGCCCAGGCGGCGCAGCCGAACACCACCGTCGGCGTGTCGCCATCTGGGTAGGCGGTGGCGTGAGCACGCCGGAACGCCTCGCCGAAGTCCACGTAGACGTAGCGCGAGTCCCAGCGTACCCGGCCGCGCGGCACGGTCGAGACCAGGACCAGACGGTCGGCGCCAAGCGGCTGTGCCGTCCACGGCTCGCGCAGGCTGGGCGAATAGCAGAACACCGCGTCGACCAGTCCGCTGCCGAGCCAGCGGTCCATGTCCGGCTGCTCGCCCGGCCACGCCGCGACCGCGACGCGCGGATGATCGGTGCGCAGGCGCTCGAAGAACGCGCGGCCGACGCCCGCCCACAGGTCGAAGTGGCAGCCCAGGTTGCACACCGACTCCATCTCGGCCGGCAGCGCCGCTTCCTGGCGCGCTTGGCGCCACAGGTCGGTCATGAGCTGGGCGTAGCGCAGGAACTTGAACCCGGCGGAGGTCAGCTCGGCACCGGACTTGCGGCGGATCAGCAGTTCCTGACCCAGTTTGCGCTCGAGCGCGCTGAGCCGTGTCGTCACCGTCGACGGCGTCACGTTCAGGCGCGTCGCGGCGCGCACGAGCGAACCGGTCTCGACCACGGTCAGGAACGTACGGAGTGTGGTACTATCCACGGAGATAAGCCAAATTTGTGAAATATAAAATTTTATGCCTAATAAATTTCGATATCAATGATTTCGCTCCTCGACCATGATACCGACCGCGAGACAACCACCACCGACGGCGCGCGCGAGCCATGGAATTCAACCACTTCCTCTCCAGCTACTACCCGGACCCGCGCTATGGCGCCGTGCGGCTCTACGCCGACATGATCGAACAGGCGCGACTGGCCGAGCGGCTCGGCTACCAGTCGGTCGCATTGCCCGAGCACCACCTGATCAACATCCTGCTGACGCCCGCGCCGCTCTCCATGGCGGTCAAGGTGGCAGCCGAGACCAAGCGCGTGCGCATCGTCACCTCGGTCGTTGTGCTGCCGCTGCACGACATGCGCGTCTACGCCGGCGAACTGGTGGTCGCCGACGCGCTGACCGACGGCCGGCTGATCCTGGGTGTAGGGCGCGGCGCGTTCGGCTACGAGATGGACCGCATGGGCGTGCCGCTGGCGGACAGCCGCGCCAAGTTCGACGAATCGCTCGACGTGTTGAACGCCCTGCTGACCCGCGAGGAGGTTTCGTGGGACGGTCGCTGGTACACGTTTGATCCGATCACCGTGATGCCGCGCCCGGCGCGCCCGATCCCCATGATGATCGCGGCGCTGGCGCCCGAGGCGATCTACCACTCGGTCAAGCGCGGCTGCCACATCCAGACCACGCCGCTGATGGGCACGCGCGAGCACATGCTCGAGCAGGTGGATGCCTTCCGCCGCGGCCGGGACGAGCTCGGCGCCGCCGGCCGCCACCTTGAGCTCTCGTTGCTGCGCGTCGCCTACGTGGCGCGCGACGAGGCCGACAAGAAGGCCAAGGTCGCCATGGCCTTCGACTACTACAAGCGCTTCGACAACGTGTTCACCGGCCCGGGGATCGTGAACCACGGCGCGATCGAGCCGCTGCCGCGCAAGCAGACCATCGAGGAGTTGGAGCGCAACCTGCTGATCGGCACGGCCGCCGAGGTCGAGAACAAGCTGGCCGAGTACGCCGAGGCCGGCATCGACGAGACGATCCTCAACATGAACATAGGTTGCGGCCAGGCCGAGACGCTGGCGTCCATGGAGCGCTTCGCCGCGACCGTCATGCCGCGCTTCACCGCGGGCCTGCGCGTGGCCTCGGCGCGATGAGCGCGGTCGATTGCGCCTTCACCGTTACCGGCAGCGGCCCGCCGCTGATCATGGTGCACGGCATCGGCGCGCGGCGCGCCGGCTGGCTGGGCTTGGTCGATCGCCTGAAGAACGACTTCCTGTGCGTGACCTACGACCTGCGCGGCCACGGCGCCTCACCAGTGCCGCCGCCGCCCTACACGCTCGACGACCTGGTCGACGATCTCGAGGCGGTGCGCGCGCGCCTCGGGCTCGAACGCACCCACATCATCGGCCACTCGCTCGGCGGCATGATCGGCCCAGCCTACGCCCGGCGCTACCCTGCGCGCGTGATGTCGCTCGGCCTGCTCAGCACCGCCGCGTTCCGCACCGAGGACGACCGCGCGAAGGTTGAGGCCGTGATCGCCGCGATCGAGCGCGACGGCCTCGACACAGTGCTGCCGACGCTGGTCGCGCGCTGGTACTCGGACGCCTTCGCCGCCGCCCGGCCCGACGCCGTCGCGGCGCGCCTGCAGCAGGTCAAGGACACGCCGCTCGACGTGTTCCTCAGCGTCTTCCGCATCTACGCCGGCACCGAAATGGCGCCCTGGCTGCACGAGATCAGCGCACCGTCGCTCGTGCTGACCGGCGAACTCGACGGCGGCTGCAACCCGCGGCTCAACCGCCGGATCGCCGAGGCGCTGCCGCGGTCGAAGCTGGTCATCCTCGACGGCCTCAAGCACTCGATTCTGATCGAGGCGCCCGAGCGCGTGGCCGAACCCGTGCGCGACTTCCTTACAGCCGGCGCGGGGGTTTGAGCGTCACCCGATCCCCGGCACCGGGAAGCGCAGTGACAGGTCCATCACCTCGGCGCGGATCTTCTTGAGATCCTCGTTGCCGCCGGCGCGCGCCGCGCGCACGATGAAATCGGCGACCTGGCGCATCTCGGCTTCCTTCATGCCGCGCGTGGTCAGCGCGGGCGTGCCCAGCCGGATGCCCGAGGGGCTCATGGCCGAGCGCAGATCGTCGGCGATCATGTTCTTGTTGAGCGTGATGCCCACCTCGTCCAGCACGTTCTGGATGTCGCCGCCCGGCTTGCCGAAGCTCTTCACCGCGTCGGCCAGCATCAGGTGGTTGTCGGTACCGTTGGTGATCAGCTTGACGCCCTGGTCCATCAGGCGCTGGGCCATGGCCTTGGCGTTCGCGACGATCTGGAGCGCGTAGGTCTTGAACTCGGGCTTCAGCGCCTCGCCGAAGGCCACCGCCTTGGCCGCCACCATCTGCATGATCGGGCCGCCCTGGAAACCGGGGAACACGGCCTTGTCGATTTTCTTACCCAGCTCGCGCTCGTGCGTCAGGATCATGCCGCCGCGCGGGCCGCGCAGGCTCTTGTGCGTGGTCGACAGCATCACGTCGAAGCCGTCGTCGAACGGGTTGCGCGCGGCGCCGCCCGCGATCAGGCCGGCGATATGGGCGACGTCGGCCACGGCGTAGGCGCCCACCTCGGTCGCGATCGCGCGCATGGCCTTGTAGTTCAACTCGCGCGGGTAGGCCGAGAACCCGGCCAGCACGATCTTGGGGTTCTCCGCCTTGGCGACCTGGCGCATGGCATCGTAGTCGATCTCGCCGGTCTCGATGCTCTTCATCTTGTATCGCACGAAGCGGAACACCTTGGCCACGTGGGTCACCGGATGGCCGTGGGTCAGGTGCCCGCCGTGGCTCAGGTCCATGCCCAGGATGGTGTCGCCCGGTTCGGCGAGCGCGAAGTAGGTCGCGATGTTCGCCGGCGCGCCGGCGTGGCTCTGGACGTTGGCGTGGCCGGCGCCGAACAGCTGCTTGGCGCGCTCGATCGCCTCGGCCTCGATCTTGTCCATCACCTCGTTGCCGCCGTAGTAGCGCGCGCCGGGATAGCCCTCGCTGTACTTGTTGTTCAGCACGCTCGACATGGCTTCCATGACGGCGGGGCTGACATAGTTCTCGCTGCAGATCAGCTCGAGCCCGGTGCGCTGGCGCTCCTCCTCCTCCTTGATGAGGCCGTGGATCAAGGGATCGGTCTTGTCGAGGAAGCGGTAGTCCATGACGGGCTCCAGGGTCGCTGTCCGGGTGACGTACGCCACGCGGCACCGCCACGCAAGCGCGAAGCCGCGTTAGAGCACGGCGGATGTTCCGGTATAGGGCAACGCATGCGACGTGCCGCCCGTCTCGCCCCAGCCATGATCGTCCTCGCCCTGGCGCTGGGCCAAGACCCCGCCCGTGCCGGCGGTGGTGGCACGGGCCCCGGTCGCCGCTCCCATCCCGTTGGAACCCGACACGCCGCCAAAGCTCTCGGACGACTCAGCGGTGGCCGTCAGCGCCGATGCCGCGCCGGCCGCGACCATCGCGGGCAACGAAGCGGACGGACCGGCGCTGGACGCGGACTATGTGCAGCGGCTGCTCGGCTGGCTCGACCGGCACAAGGCGTAACCGGCCCGGGCTCAACGTGACGGTGAGGAGGGCATTGCCTTCGTCGAGTTCTCTCTGGATCCGGCCGGGCATGTGATCGCCAGCCGCCTGGTGCGAAGCAGCGGCTTCGAGGTTCTCGATCAGGAGGCCCTGGCCCTGATCGACCGGGCCAGCCCCCTGCCGACGCCGGACCAGCCGGCCACTTTCGTCGCGCCGCTCGAATTCGTCCTTCGTTAGGCGCCTCGCCGCATCAGGCCGCCGGGCGGTCGTGCAGGGCGAAGATCTTGCGCGCGGTCTCGACGACCTCGAGCGTACCCAGGAACCCGGCCGGGATGACGAACGCATCCCCCGCCACGAACGTGCGGTGCTGGCCGGCCTGATCGGTCACGACGATCTTGCCGCTCAGCAGCACCGACAGTTCGTCCTCGGCGAAGTGGATGCGCCATTTGCCGGGCGTGCACTCCCAGACGCCCGCGGTGAACGCGCCATCCAGGCTGGCGAAGGCGCTGACGCCCCGGGTCTCGGGGCAGCCGGACAGCACGTGCGGCGGCGGGCCCCAATTCTCCAGCGGCGTCGTGTCCCTCGGTAAAACACCCGGCAACGGCTGGATTGCCTCGATGGATCGCATGCTGTGCCCCCCAAAGCCCCCGGATCGGTGCCGCCGGCATTGTGGCCCGAACCTTCGCGACGGGGAAGCCGGTCCACCCGGCGCGACGCCACACGATCAGACGACGTCGTGGATGCGCCGGGCGAAGTGCTGCGCGAGCGGCTCGAGCAACGGCCCCGGCGCGACCACCGCCGTCGTCGGCACGGCGATCGCCCGGATCTCCTCGAGGAAGGGGGCGAGCGGCGGCGGCGCGGCGCGGCCGGTCACGTGCAGCGCCTGGGACGCGATCACCGCGAGCGTCGCCAGCGCCGCCACCAAGGCGCGTCCGGCGTCGGCTTCCTTGGCCCAGGCCAGGAAGGTCGGCGGCGCCACGTCGTTCTGGCCGAAGCCGCCGCTTTCGGACGCCGGCGTGAAGGTGCGGGCGGCGGCGTGACGCGCTTCCTCGTAGTAGCCGACCAGCGCCATGGGCAGGCAGCCGAAGTAGGTCTCGGCGCCATCCACCCGCAACTGGTCGGGCAGCAGCGAATAGCGTCCGTCGAGCAGCTTGGTCGCCTGGCGGTCCGCCAGCAGGCAGAGTTCCGCCCAGGCGTGGCCGAGCCCGTCCAGCGCGGGCGTCGCCATGGCGTTGTGGTAGCCACCCGTCGAGTAGACCCGGCCCAGGGGATAGCCGTCGTGCGGCGGGATGTAGACCGGGTTGTCGCTGACCGAGGCGAGCGAGACGGTCGCTGCGCGCTCGGCCTCGACCACCGCGCGGAACGCTTGGCCCAGCACGCGGGGCAGGACGCGGAAGCTGACCGGGGCCTGGTAGGGCCGGCGGTCCTCGGTGGGCACGCCGGTCAGGCATGCGCGCAGAGCCCGCAGGGCGTGCGCTTCGCCGTCGTCGCCCCACAGGTCGTCGAGCTCGCTCGCGACGTGCTCGAGCGGCGTCTTCAGCGCCTCGAAGGCCAGGGCGAACACCGGGATCGCCAGGTCCAGGCGGCGACGCGCAGCGAGCGCCGAGTCCGCCGCCAACGCGGCGGCGCTGGGCGAGCCGTTGATCAGGGCCAGCGTCTCCTTCTCGGCCAGGTCGAAGGACTGGGCCAGTGGCTCGAACAGGTAGGACAGGGACAGAATCTCGCCGGCGCCGCCCTGGCCCTGCCAGGGGATCGCGGGCAGCGGCGGCCCGTCCAGCAGGCCGGCGACGGCTTGGGCGAGCGCGGGCGTCACGGCGGCGTGGCCCTCGACAAAATTCGCAAGGCGCGCCAGCACGATGGCGCGCGCGACCCGATCCGGTAACGTGGCGCCGAACGAAGCGGCGGCCGATCCGGGCGGACGGCGGGCGTGCTCCTTGCGCTCGGCCGGCGACAGGCGCTGGCGCGCGTTCTGGCCGTAGCCCGAGGTGACGCCGTAGATGAACAGGTCCGGGTCACTGTCGATCAGGGCCATAAAGCTGGCCCGACACGCCGCGATACGGGCCAGCGCCGACCCGGCCAGACGCACGGGAGAACGATGCCAAGCGACGCGGTGGACCGCCTCGAGCGTGATGTCGCGGCGGGTAGCGATCGTAGTGGTCATGGAGCCTCCGTGGAGCGGCGGTTTGTATGGCACGGGTGCGCTGCCCGGACCATAGCAACCTAACGGGATTTCCGTGGTCCGGGCTCAACTTGCCGTCCTCGGCCGAGAGGCCTAACAGAAGTCCGCAGGAGGTGCCGACATGGCCGACGCGGCAATGCTGGCTCAGGGCGCGGTCGCGCTGGTCTTCCCGGTCGTGCTGGTTGCGGCGGCCGTCAGCGACATGGCCCGCTACATCATCCCGAACGCCCTGCCGATCGGTCTGGCGGTCGCGTTCCTGCCGACGGCGGCGCTGGCGGGGCTGGACCCCGCGGCCATCGGCTATCACGCGCTGGCTGGGCTCGCGGTCCTGGCGGCGGGGTTCGGCCTGTTCGTGCTGAACGCCATGGGCGGCGGCGACGTCAAGCTGCTGGCCGCGGCGGCGATCTGGACGGGTTTCGAGACGCTGCTGCCCTTCGCGCTGCTGGTCGCGATCTTCGGCGGTTTGGTCGCGGCCGCGCTGCTCGTGGCGCGCCGGTTGGGCCGGCGGGGCGCGGATTCGGTCCGGCCGTGGCTCGCGCGCCTGCTGTCGCCCCGTCAGGGTGTCCCCTATGGCGTCGCGATCGCGCTGGCCGGGCTGATCATCTTTCCGCGCCTGACGGTGGCCCGACCCCTAGCCGTTCTGTTCGGGTTGGGGAATTGACCGTGCCCGTGCAATTGATCACAGGACCCGGCGCCCGATCCGCGCTATGGTTAAAGGGCAGTCGAAATGACGGGATTCCTCAGTTAACACATAGTTAACGACCGATTTTTGACATAAGGGTGGGCCTGCGGCGTAACGGGGGTGCCGCGCGGTCGGGGGAATGTCCATGCGTCCGATCGTCATCGTCCTGATCCTGGTCGCGCTGGTGCTGGCGCGGGGCACGGCGTTCCTGGTCAACATGCTGCTGCAGCGCGAGTCCGAGCCGGTCGAGGCCGTTGAGCAGACCGAAACCGAAGTCATGGTCGCGGCGCGCGACCTGCCGGCGGGCGAGCTGATCGCGGACAGCGACTTGGCTTGGCGTGCCTGGCCCGATTCCCCCGTGCAATCGGACTATATCGTTCGCTCCAGCGACGGCGGCTACGGCGACATCCCGGGTTTGGGCGTGCGTTCGGCGATCCGCGCCGGCGAACCCATCACGGCGGCGCGCGTCTTCAAGCGCACCGACGCCGGGTTCCTGGCGGGTGTGCTGGGCGAAGGCATGTGCGCCATCGCGATCGAAGTCGACGAAACGACCACCTCCAATGGTTTTGTGCTGCCCGGCGACTGCGTCAATGTGCTGATGACCCAGAAATTCACGGCGTTCGACCCGCAGACCGAGCAGACCTCGGACCGCCACGTGGTGCAGACGGTGCTCGAGGACGTGCGCGTCATCGCCGTCGACCAGACCATCAACGACGTCGAGGGGGCTGCGGTCCGCGCCAAGACGGTGACCATCGAGGTGACACCGGCGCAGGGCGAGATCGTCGCCCTGGCCGACGAGATGGGCAACCTGACGCTCGCGCTGCGCAGCCTGTCACGTGGCGACGAGCCGGCCTTGGCGCCGTTCCAGGCCGACTACAATGTCAGCCGCTACCTGGGCCGCGAGATCAAGACGTCCACCCGCGTCCTGACGGCTGCGCGCGACCTGCCCGCCGGCGCCCTGGTGAACGCACCGGTGGCCAATCTCAGCGCCGACCACATCCTGCTGGAAGCCCCGCGCCAGGCCATCGCCGCGTGACATGGGCAGCGCCGATCGTCCCCTGGTCCTGACGATCGGCCATTCGAACCATGACCTGGAGACGTTCGTCGGCCTGCTGCGAGGCGCCGGCGCATCGCTTGTCGTGGACGTGCGCTCGGCGCCGGTATCGCGCTGGTGCCCGCACTTCAACGGCCGCAACCTCGCGCCCGCGCTCGCGGCCGTGGGCCTCAGCTATGTCTACCTGGGCGCGGCGTTGGGTGGCCGCCCGAAGGCCCCTGCCCTGATGATCGAGGGCAAGCCCGACTATGGCGCGATGGCGCGACGGCCAGCCTTCGCCAACGCCGTGGATCAAGTGCTGGAGCTGGCGGCGGCGGCGACGCCAGCCCTGATGTGCGCCGAGCGCGCGCCGACCGATTGCCACCGCGCGCGCCTGGTGGCGCCTGCCCTGGTCGCCCGTGGGGCCCACGTCCGACACATCCTGGCCGACGGCACCCTCGAGAACCACGACGCGATCCAACCGCACCTGAGCGGCACGCCTTTGCCCCTGTTCGACGACGCGCCGGGCGGTGCCGTCCCGCTCAGACGACGGCGATAGCCAGGCGCCCGACGCGCTCGATCGAGCCGACCAGCGCATAGCCGCGCCGCACCGGTCCGACGCCGGCCGGCGTGCCGGTGTAGATCAGATCGCCGGGCGCCAGATCGAACAGGGTCGACAGTTCGGCGATGATCTCGGGCACCGACCAGATCATCTGGGACAGGTCGCCCTCCTGGCGTTCCTCGCCGTTGACGTCCAACCGGATGACGCCGCGCGCGGGGTGACCGATCGCCGACGCCGGGTTGAGGGCGGAGCACGGCGCCGCGTGCTCGAACGCCTTGGCGACCTCCCAAGGGCGGCCGAGCTTCTTAGCTTCCGACTGCAGGTCCCGGCGGGTCATGTCGAGCCCGACGGCGTAGCCGAACACTAGGTCGAGCGCGCGCGCCACGGCGACCCCGCTGCCGCCCGCGCCCAGCGCGACCACGAGCTCGATTTCGTGGTGCACGTCCTGGCTACGCCGCGGATACGGGAACCGGCCGCCATCGTGGACCAGGCTTTCCGGGTTCTTCTGGAAGAAGAAGGGCGGCTCGCGCTTGGGGTCGCCGCCCATCTCGATGGCGTGGTCGGCGTAGTTGCGCCCCACACAGTAGACGCGCCGCACCGGAAAGCGGCCGGTCGAGCCGAGGATGGGCAACCAGGGGCGCGGCGCCGGGGGCACGACGAAACCCGTACCCGCTTCGCTCGACGTGCGGTCCCTGGCCACGATGCGCGTTCTCCGTGAAGTGCACGCGCAATCTAGAGCATGATCCGGCCCTGGGGGAACCGTCCAGGGCGTTCCGCCGGCCGATATGACCTGCGTCAAGGCGATGGACGGGCCGGCGCTTAGACTGATCCGCTCGGGGAAGGAGGCGTTTGGTGGAGCATGCGGCGACCGATCCGGCGGTCTGGCGCGACGTGCTGGTTCTCCTGGGCGCCGCGGTGGCGACTGTCGCGCTGTTCAACCGCCTGTCCGTGGGACCGCTGCTCGGCTACTTCGTCGCCAGGTTCCTGATCGGCCCCACGGCCCTGGGGTTTGTCGCCGCCGACAGTGCGATCAGGGCGATCGCGGAGGTCGGCGTCGTGTTCCTGCTGTTCGCGGTGGGTCTCGAGCTGCCGCTGAAGCGCCTGTGGGTCATGCGGCGCTGGCTATTCGGCCTGGGCCTCGCTCAGGTCGCGCTCACCAGCGCGGGATTCGCCCTCGTGCTGTTCGTCCTCGACCACGCGCCGGCCGGCGCCATCGTGATCGGCGGCGCGTTGGCCCTATCCTCGACCGCCGTCGGCCTGCAGGTGCTGGTGGATCGGGGCGAGCTCGCCACGCGCCACGGCCGTGCCGCCTTTGCCATGCTGCTGTCCAGGATCTCGCGGTCGTACCGCTTCTCGTGCTGCTGCCGATGCTCGGCACCGGCGATGGCGGCGTCGCGCGTGCCCTGGGGCTGGCCGGCGTGCAGGCGGCGCTCGCCCTGACCGGCATCGCGCTGATCGGCCGGTTCGCGCTGGGCCCCGTGCTGCACGCCGTCGCGCGCACGCGCAGCGCCGAGTTGTTCGTGGCGGCGGCGCTGCTGCTCGTCCTCGGTGCCGGGCTCGCCACTGCGGCGGCCGGCCTGTCCATGGCGCTGGGTGGGTTCCTGGCCGGCATGCTGCTGGCCGACAGCGAGTTCCGCCACCAGGTCGACGCCGACATCAAGCCCTTCCGGGGCCTCCTGCTGGGCCTGTTCTTCATGACCGTCGGCATGACGGTGGACCCCGCGGTGGTCATGGCCGAGGCTGGCCCCATCCTCACGCTGGTCGCGGCCCTCGCCGTGGCCAAGGGCGGCATCATCGCGCTGCTCGTGCGTGGCTTCGGTCTGTCGACCGTGGAGGCACTGCGTACCGGTCTCGTGCTGGGTCACGCCGGCGAGTTCGCCTTCGTCATCGTGACCTTGGCGCCCCAGGTTGGCGTGGTGGCGGCGGCCGACGTGCAAACGCTGATCGTCGCAGCGGCGCTCTCCATGGCCCTGTGCCCGCTGCTCGACCGGGTGGGCGAGGCGTGGGCGCGGCGGCGCGACCGCGAGGCCGTCGAGGTGGACGCCATCGCCGAGGAAACGCGCGATCTGAAGGGTCACGTCATCGTCGCCGGTTTCGGGCGCGTCGGGCGCTTGGTGGCGCGTATGCTCAACGAGACCAGGACGTCCTGGATCGCCGTCGATCTGGATGCTCGCCGCGTCGCCGGGTGGCGGCGCAATGGCTTGGCCGTATACTTCGGCGACGCCACGCGGATCGGTATCCTGCGCGCCGCCGGTGCCGCTCGCGCCGGCGCCGTCGTCATCACCCTCGACGACGAGGAGCAAGCCGAGGCGGCTGTGCACGCCGTGCGTCAGACGTGGCCGGACCTCGCCACCATCGCGCGACGCGGTGCCCGAGACGATGGAGGCGGGCCTGCGCCTTGGCTCCCATGTGCTCGACGCGCTGGGCGCCGAGGCGGGCCTGATCGACACCGCCGTGGCCGCCGCGCGCGCCGATCATGGGCCGCCCCCCGCGCGTTGAGCGGTTCCCTCCGATCGAGCGTTGCTCTATGGGTGTCGCCATGGCGAGTGTGCAGCCTCGGGCAGCCCTGGTGACCGGTGCGGCGCGGCGTATTGGCCGCGCCTTGGCGTTGTCCCTGGCTGGGAACGGTTACGCCGTCGCCGTCCACTACAACCGTTCGGCGGCCGAGGCCGAGGCGGTGGTGGCAGAGGTGCGGGCGCGCGGCGCCCGCGCCGTGGCGCTGGCGACCGATCTGGCCGATCACGCGGCCGTGGTGCGCCTCGTCCCGGCGGCGGCCGAGGCGCTGGGGCCGCTCGATCTCCTGGTCAACAACGCTTCACTGTTCGAACGCGACGTGCTGGCCGACGTCACTGAGGCGTCGTGGCGGGCGCACCTGGCGGTCAACCTGCAGGCGCCGGTGTTCCTGACCCAGGCCTTCGCGCGGCAGGTGCCGCCGGGCACGGCCGGCAACGTGGTCAACCTGATCGACCAGAAGGTGCTGAACCTAGCTCCGGCCTACTTGTCGTATACGGCGGCCAAGGCGGCACTGTGGGCCTTGACCCAGACGCTCGCGCTGGAACTCGCCCCGGCCATCCGCGTCAACGCCATCGGCCCGGGCCCGACCCTGCCCAACACGACCCAGACGGACGAGGCGTTCCAGCGCTACGCGGCGGCGATGCCGCTGGGGCGCGGCGCCTCGCCCGAGGATCTGGCGCGCACGCTCCACTACATCCTCGAGACGCCATCGCTGACCGGGCACATGATCCCCGTGGACGGCGGCGAACACCTGGGGTGGGCCATGCCGAAGCTGCGCGGCTTGGCGCCATGACCGGCGCTCCCGAGGGGATCGACCATCGCGTCTTCGTGCGCGGGCTGATGCTGTCATGCTTCATCGGCGCCCATCCGCACGAGCGCTTGGCGCCGCAGCGTGTGCGCGTGGATATCGAGCTCGCCGTCGCGGCACGGCCACCGGAGGACGACACCCTGGTCGACGTGGTCGACTACGAGCGCGTCGTGAACGCCGTGCGCCGCATCGCGGCCGAAGGCCACATCAATCTGGTCGAGACACTCGCCGAGCGCATCGCGGCCTCGTGCCTGGGCGACGGCCGCGTGGTCGAAGCGCGCGTACGGGTGGCCAAGCCGGACGTCTTCGACGACGTCGATGAAGTCGGCGTCGAGGTCGTTCGCGGCCATTCCGGCAGGCCGGGATAGGCCGGCAGCCCTGGCGCCGCCGCGCAACCCCTCATAGGGGAACAAGACGCTTGACTTTGCACAAGGCGGCCATGCAGCGGCGTGGGCCGCGGAAATCAGCCAATTCAGGGCGTCCGCGTGTTCGGGTCATGGATCGGTAACCACAAAATGTGTTATATTTCAAATAATTAGGTTTTTAGCACAAATCTTGTGCAGTGAGCGCCGAAGCGGCAGGGAACCGGCCTGCACGCGCTTCGGCGCCGTACTTATCGACAAACTTATCCACAGATGCCGTGCATCGCTCCGGACCCGCGAAAATCGGGCCGAAACTGGGCACTCGCGATGTCCTACCCGCCCGCCAGATCGCGTCGTGCCCGCTCGAGGTGACGGGTGACCAAGCGCGCCGCCGTGTCGCCATCGCGCGCCGCCAGCGCAGCGAACAGGGCGCGGTGCTCCTCGTTGTAGGCGCGCATCCGCGCACCCGTCAGGATCTTGTCCTTCATCGCGTTCCACTGGCGATGACCGCGCACGTGGTTGACCTGGCGGTAGAGCGCGACCAGCAGCGGGTTGTGCGTCGCATCCGCCAGGCGTTCATGGAACTGCCGGTCGAACCGCGTGAAGCGATCGGGGTCGTCGCCGGCCGCCTGGATCGCCTCCAAGGTCTCGGCCAGGCGCGCCAGGTCGCGCGGTGTCGCGTTCATGGTCGCCAGGCGCACCATATGCGGCTCGAGGCCCAGACGCACGTCGACCAGCTCGATCGGGCTGGTGACCTCGGCCACGTCGGCGTCGGCGCCGCCCGGCCGCCACACGACGAAGGTGCCGCTGCCGACCCGACGCGCGACCATGCCATCCGCTTCGAGTACGCGCAGCGCCTCGCGCAGCGTCGAGCGCGAAGCACCGAACGCCTGCGCCAGGCTGCGCTCGGGCGGCAGCCGCTCGCCCTCCACATAGACGCCATCGTGGACCGCCTGGCGCAGCCGCGCGGCGATGCCGGCGGCACCCAGGCGCACCCCGTCGATCGCCGTGGCGGCGCGCGGCGTGACGTCGGCTTCGGCCGCCGCCGGGCCGGGGCGGAGTCGCCGCAGACTTTCCACCTTAGTCGCCCTTGACATCATCGCCACGGGGGTGTTTCGTACAGGTCTAATTGGTCAAATTGGTATGGCATTGGCCCAGCCATTCTCTGCACCAATCGGCTTTGTCGTCAAGACCCATGTCGCCCGGGCCGCAGGCCGGCGCGACGGCATCCTCGAGGAGGCTATCGGTCCATGGCGTTCCCGACCCACACCAAGTACCTGATCATCGGCGCCGGCATCCACGGCGTGTCCACCGCGTGGCACCTGGCCAAGGAGCTCAAGGCGCGCGGCAAGGGCGACGGCCGCGACATCCTGGTGATCGACAAGACCGGCATCGCGGCGGGTGCCAGCGGCGTGGCCTGCGGCGTGGTGCGCAACAACTACTACCAGCCCGCCATGCGCGAACTGATGGCCGAGTGCGTGGCCGTGTGGGAAAGCGACCCCAAGGCGTTCAGCTATCACCCGGTCGGCTACATGCAGATCAGCCCCGAGGTCATGCACGCCGGCTGCGCCGAGATCTACGAGCAGCAGAAGGCTATCGGCTACACCTCGTCCTTCATCGAGGGCGAAGCCGACTGCATGAAGTACATGAAGGGCATCTTCTCGGACTGGCGCGCCAAGGGCATCACCAACGTGCTGCACGAGAAGAAGGGCGGCTACTCCAACCAGACGCGCGCCATGTACGGACTGGCCGGCAAGGCCGAGGCTGAGGGCGTGCGCATCCTGACCGGCGTGAAGGCGACCGGCTTCAAGGCCGACGGCAAGGGCATCAGCGCGGTCGAGACCGACCGGGGCACCATCCAGTGCGACCAGGTGATCGTCGGCGCCGGCCCGTGGGTCCGCCACATCTGGGACATGCTCGACCTGCCCAAGACCGTCGACATCAAGGGTCGCGACGGCACCATGCATCGCAACATTCCGATGTGGACGTACTGGTGCCTGGAGGAAGGCACGCTCGGCGTCGATCCGGACCTTCAGAAGACCAACGAAGGCAAGATGCCGCCGGTCATCCACGTCGACACCGACGCGCCGCTCCACTCGGACGTGGACGGCTCGCTGATTACCGACAAGATGTGGGGCATCTACTACAAGCCCGACTTCCACTTCGGCGGCGTGCAGGGCGGCGCCATGCCCTACAAGGTCGAGACGCCGGTGGACAAGGTGGCGGTCGATCCCTACGGACCCGATTCGCCCGACTTCATCGTCGGCGACGACTTCGCCCACATGTGGTGCTCGGCGCTGGCCTTCTGCCAGGAACGCTTCTCGGGCCAGATCGCGAAGTGGAAGAAGGAACCCTCGGGCGGGCTCGGCTGCTTCACGCCCGACAACTTCCCGGTGTTCGACCGCTTCCGCGACAACGTCTACATCATCGCCGACAGCAACCACGGCTGGAAGATGATCGGCGTCGGCAAGCTGGTGGCGAAGGAGCTGATGGGCGAGACGAGCCGCATCCTCGAGCCGTTCCGCTTCAGTCGCTACGCCGAGGGCAAGCTGCATCCGACGTCTTCGAGCCCGTTCCCGTGGAGCTGAGCGGGCCGCGTTGACAAGGGCGCGGAGCCAGCGCCAATGTCCGCCGGCCCCGCGAACGGCCCGCCACGGCGCGGGCGGTTGCGAAGCGGGGACGTGCGCCGGGCTAAGGTCCGGGCAACAGAGGAGGGAACGCACGCATGACTGACCTGGAAACCTACGTCGCCGACAAGAAGCGCAAGGAGCTGGTGAAGCAGGTCCGCGCCAAGATCAAGCAGCTCGGGATCCAGTACATCTACTACCAGTTCATCTCGGTCACGGGCCGCATCGTCGGCAAGGGCATCCCGTCGGACCACTGGGAATCGACCGCCGAGCGGGGCTTCCAGCTCGTCTACGGCTCGACCGCCAACCTGTTCGTCGATCGCCGCGGCCAGTACATCGGCTACGGCCCCGAGGCCTCGGAGCTGGTCGGCATCCCCGACCCCGAGACGTTCTGCCAGCTGCCCTGGGACAAGCGCGTCGCGCGCGTCTTCTGTACGCTTTTCCGCAACCGCGAGGAGACGAAGGACCCGGGCGCGTTCCTGAGTTCGGACTGCCGCGGCAACCTCCGGCGCATCGAGGAGCAGTTCAAGAAGGATCACACGGGCCTGCATCTGCGCCACGGCACCGAGCCCGAGATGATGTGGCTCAAGAAGGGCGAGGACGGCCGGCCCGCCGGCGGCATGACGAGGCCGCACTGTTACCACATCGGCCAGTTCGAGACGCTGCGCCCAATCATCATGCGCGTGCTGGAGTACGGCCGCGCCATGGGCCTGGACATGATCCAGGGCGACCACGAGGACGCGCCCGGCCAGCTCGAGCTGAACTGGATGTTCGACACGGCGATGCACACCGCCGACCGGCTGACCACCTACCGCCAGATCTGCGCGGCGGTGGGGCGCGAGTTCGACGTCATCCCATGCTTCATGTCGAAGCCCTACATGGGTGTCTCGGCCAGCGGCTGCCACCACAACCTGTCGCTGTGGCGCGGCGGCGAGGAGACCATGAATACGCTGGGCAACAGCAGCCCGTTGCCCGGCATGGACGACGTGTTCGTCTACACCAAGGGTGGCGAGAACACGTTCATGCCCGAGAAGGGCCAGAAAAAGCCGGGCAAGATCGGCCTGATGTCGATCGGCGGCGTCATCGAGCATCTGCCGGCGCTGACCGCGATCGGCTGCTCGACGGTCAACTCGTACCGCCGGTTGTGGGACGCGGGCTTCTGGGCGCCGGTCTATGCCGACTGGGGCTATCAGAACCGCACCTGCGGCCTGCGCGTCTCGGCGCCCGGCCGGTTCGAGTACCGGGCCGTCGATTCGATGGTCAACCCGTACCTGATGGCCGGCGCTATCTACAAGGCGTTCGACGACGGCATCAAGCGCAAGCTGGATCCGGGCGAGCCCGAGAGCCGCAACATCTACGAGGCCATGGACGCGGGCAAGGTCGTGCACAAGCTGCCCATGAACCTGGGCGACGCACTGGCCTCGCTGGACCGCGATAAGGTCATCAAGTCGGCGATGCCCGACGAGATGTACCGGGTGTTCACCCACTACAAGCGCGACGAGTGGGAGCGTTTCCTCGGCACCACGACCGAGTGGGACATGAACACCTACTGGGACTGCCTGCCCTAGGGCCGGCACGGACGCGTGGGGCGGCGGCCTCGAGGCCGTCGCCCCCTTCAACCAAGGGAGCAACACCGCCATGTGTGGCATCGCGGGCATCATCCATCGCGGCAAGAGGGTCGACATCGGGTCCGAGATGACCTCGATGCTGCGGGCGCTCAAGCACCGCGGACCGGACTCGACCGGCTTCGCCGTCTACGGCGAGCCGAAGTCGGGCGAGCTGGTCATGCGCTTCAAGGTCGCCGAGCAGGAGGACCTGAAGAAGGGCTTCGACATCCACCGCGCCATCGAGGAGCGCCGCACCACCGTGGACGAGCGCATCCGCGGGCTCGGTGGCGAGATCGTCGAGGTGGCGCAGGCGACTGAGTACGCCCATCGCTACTGCATCAAGTACGACGGCGACATGCGCAAGTTCGCCGACTTCATCGAGGACATCGAGGGCGTCGAGATCCTGTCGCTGGGCACCTCGCTCGAGCTGATCAAGGACCTGGGCGACGCCAACGTCGTCGCCGACCAGTACAAGCTGCGCGGCTTCTCGGGCAGCCACGCAATCGGCCACACGCGCATGGCGACCGAGTCGGACGTCGACATCCGCTCGGCGCACCCCTACTGGGCCTACCCGTTCCACGACATCTCGGTCGTGCACAACGGCCAGCTCACCAATTACTGGAACGGCCGCCGCGCGCTCGAGCGCAGGGGTCACCGGTTCATGTCGAACTGCGATTCCGAGTTGATCGCCGTGTACGTCGCCGACAAGCTGCAGGACGGCGTGGCGCTGGAGGAGACGCTCGAGCGTTCGATTCGCGAACTCGACGGCGTGTTCACCTACCTGGTGGCGACGTCGGACGCGCTTGGCATGGCCAAGGACACCATGGCGGCCAAGCCGATGGTGCTGTTCGAGAGCGACGACATCGTCGCGCTCGCCTCCGAGGAAGTCGCGATCCGCAGCGTGCTGCCGCGCGAGATCGATACCTACGATCCCTATGACGAAGAGGTGAAGGTATGGCGAAGCTAGAGCGCGCCAAGAGCGAGCATCCATCCCATGCGATGGGCTGGCACGTCCAGCCCCTGAAGGGACGGAGCATCCAGGCGTTCTTCTCGATCGAGGATGACGGCGAGAACTTCACGTACCCGGACGCCTTCGACGTCGACTTCAACAAGCGGGCTGAGTTCGACGCCCGGGCCTTGGACGGCCCGGCGATCAACCGCAAGATCCGCCAGTTGATGAGCGAGGGCTACGGCTGGATCGTGGTCAGGAACCCGCTGGCCAAGCATTCGCTGGGCGTCGGCATCCTGCAGAAGCTGAAGCTCGATTTCGATGGCAGTCTCGGCTACTTCGGCGTCGGCCTGATCGACGGGCCGAACGTGCGCATCAAGGGCCGTGTCGGCTGGTCGTGCGCCGAGAACATGATGTCGGGCGTGGTCGTCATCGAGAAGAACGCCGGCTCCACCTTCGGCGCGGCGATCCGCGGCGGCGACCTGGTGTGCAAGGGCGACGTGGGCGCGCGCACGGGCATCGACCAGAAGGGCGGCTCGATCCTGATCGGTGGCCGCACCGGCGCGTTCTCCGGCTTCATGATGCAGCGCGGCCGCATGGTTGTGTGCGGCGACGCCGGCAAGAACCTGGGCGATTCCATGTACGACGGCACGATCTTCGTCGGTGGCGCGATCCAGTCGCTGGGCGTGGACGCGATCGAGGCCGAACTGACGGCGCTCGACGTCGCGTGGCTCACGCGCAAACTCGGCATGTACGGGCTGGAGCCGAAGAACGGCATCCGCAACATGACCAAGATCGTCGCGGGCAAGCAGCTCTGGAGCTACGACAATCTGGAGCCCGCCGAAAAGAAGCTGGTGCTGTAGGCGGACGAGGGGAACATCATCATGGCCACCAAGCGCAAGGACGCCGTCAAGGCACGGGTCGCACCCGCGGCCAAGAAGCCGGCGCGCAACAAGGACATCCTGGGCCAGAACTTCCTGTTCACGCCCACGGTGATCGACGACATCCACATCAAGGCCGCGCTGGGCCGCTACCGCATGCGCGGCATGGCCCTGTTCAAGAAGATCCCCACGTGGGACGACCTGACCTTCCTGCCCGGCACGCTGACCCGCTTCGTCATCGAGGGCTATCGCGAGAAGTGCCTGACCAAGACGATCATCGGGCCCAAGGCGAAGCGCCCCATCGAGCTGGACATCCCCGTCTACATCACGGGCATGAGCTTCGGCGCGCTGAGCTTCGAGGCGAAGATCGCGCTGGCGCGCGGCGCCACCATGGCGGGCACCGCCACGTGCTCGGGCGAAGGCGGCATGATCCCCGACGAGCGACGCTTCTCCGAGAAGTGGTTCTACCAGTGCATCCAGTCGCGCTACGGCTTCAACCCGCACCACGCGCAGCTCGCTGACGGCATCGAGATCTTCATCGGCCAGGGCTGCAAGGTCGGCCTTGGCGGCCACCTGATGGGTCAGAAGGTGACCGACCAGGTCGCCGAGATGCGCAGCCTGCCCGCGGGCATCGACCAGCGCTCGCCGGCCCGCCATCCCGACTGGCTCGGCCCCGACGACCTCGCGCTCAAGATCAACGAGCTGCGCGAGGCGACCGACGGCCAGATCCCGATCCAGCTCAAGCTGGGCGCCGCGCGCGTCTATGACGACGTGCGCATGGCGGCCAAGACCGGGCCGGACTCGATCTACCTGGACGGCATGGAAGGCTCGACCGGCGCCGGCCCGCACCTGGCGACCGAGGAGACCGGCGTGCCCGGCATCGCGGCGATCCGCCAGGCGCGCCGTGCGCTCGACGACGTGGGCAAGTCCGGCGAGATCAGCTTGGTCTACGCCGGCGGCATCCGCAACGGCGGCGACCTAGCCAAGGCGCTGGCGCTGGGTGCCGACGCGGTCGCCATCGGCACCTCCGCCATGGTCGCGCTCAACTGCAACAAGGACATCCCGGGCGCCAACTACGAGGAGACCATCGGCGTGCCGGCCGGGTACTGCTACCACTGCCACACCGGGCGCTGCCCGGTGGGCGTGGCGACGCAGGACCCTAAGCTGCGCTCGCGGCTCGATCCCGATCAGGCGGCCGAGCGCGTCTACAACTTCCTGCACACGCTGACCATGGAGTGCCAGATGATGGCGCGCGCGTGCGGCAAGACCGACGTGCATAGCCTGGAACCCGAGGACCTGGCGGCGCTCACCATGGAAGCCTCGGCGCTGGCCGGCGTACCCATGGCCGGCACCGACTACACGGTGGGCTACGAGGACTACCACCACCTCAAGATGCGCCACGGAGGGAACGAGTAATGGCCACGAAGTCGAAGGCCGGGGCGAAGGCCCGGGCAAAGGCCAAGGCGCCCGCGCGCGGCAAGGCCGCGGCCGCCAAGAAGGCCCCCGTGCGCGCGGCGGTCAAGGCCGCCAAGGGCCGCAAGAAGGAGATGATCTCGGCGGGCAAGACCACCGTCGACATCGATCACTTCCTCAAGACCAAGGGTCTGGATACCGAGCGCGAGAAGATCATCGGCCAGCACATCGGCTACCGCTACGACGTCAACCTGCTGCCCGACTACGATCGGCTGACGCCGTTCCTGCGCACGTACATCGAGACGATGGGCTGGGATGACCTCAACTGGCTGGAGGACGTGCACCTCGGCTACGAGGACGGCCGGCCGGCGATCTTCGATCGCAACATCAACGGCTGGGTCAGCATGCCCAAGGGCATCAAGCTGCCCGACAACCAGCAGGACCGCGACATGCTGGCGCGCGAGCTGCTCATCAAGTTCCAGATGAGCCAGAAGCACCCGCTCTACCAGCTCAAGCAGATCTACAAGAAGTTCTGAGGCTACGCGGATTGCGACGGTTCGTGGGGGGGGCGGGTCTGGGACCCGCCCCTACGCGTTTGTGGCGCCTACCAACCGCGCGTGGGGCGCGGCGGCGCCTCGACCGGCGGGAAGGCGGTGGCCATCGACCAGTCGGGCGTGAAAGCCAGCACCTGGGGCTCCGGCGGCATCGCCGGGTTGAACAGCGCGTTGTGCCAGTAGGTCGCCTGCCACAGGGCCGAACGTTCGGCCAGGCGAGCGACCGTGCACGGCAGGCGGTAGCTCTGGCCGTACTGCTGGAAGGCGAGGACGCAGATGCGCGCGGCGAACAGGCCGCGCGCGAGTGCCGAATCGGCCGTGAACAGGGCGGTCGGCCGGTCCGTGAAGTTCTCGGGGTGTTGGTAGTAGGCCGAGGCCAGGAACTTGATCGCCGCTTCGTAGCGTTGGCGCGGGTCCTGGGTGCGCCGGACCATGTGGCGGAACTGCGCCGTGGTGGTCGCCGGGTCAAGTTCGACCAGGATCACGGTCACGCCGTCCGCCAGCGGCTCGCCGGCGGCTGTCAGGAGCGCAGGGCGCATGCCCGGCGACGGCCGGCCACCGTCCTGGCGCACGGCCTTCTGGCGCAACCGGCACTGCCAGGCCAGGAAATGATCGCGCAACGCGTCGGCGACACGCTGGTCGGGGGCGATCATCGCGGGCTCGCGGTCGTGAACATCGATCGGTAGCCTATCAGACTCGGACGACCACCACCGCACCGTGACGCGCCATCTCACTGGCGGGAAATCGCCTTGCCTGAGTTAAAAAAGGGCCTACAATCGTACCCCGTTGGCAGGGGGCCATCTGGGGGATAGTGAACTCCCTCTTCGGGCGCTGAACCCGGCTCGGCATCGACCGCGCGAGTCACCCGCCATCGGAACGCTGACCGAGACACCTCGGAGGGGGAAGGGGATGGATACGGATATCGGCGGGCTTACAGTCATCTTCACAGAATTCTACTACTGGGTCACCGTCGTGATGATGTTCCTCATCCACGTCGGGTTCTGCGTCTACGAAGTCGGCGCGTCGCGCCGCAAAAACCTGCAGCACACCCTGATGAAGAACACGATGTTAATTCCGGTCATCAGCGTGACGTTCTTCCTGTTCGGCTGGTGGCTGTACTGGGGCACGGTCAACGGCCCGTGGATCAACGGCGGGATCAGCGTGGCGCCGTTCGCGACGCCATGGTCCGAGCTGATGGGCACGCACATGGGTGGCGCGCCCGTGACGCCCGACCTGACGGCCGGCGATACGGCACTATGGGCGCGCGTCAACGGCGTGTTCTGGGCGGCGTTCCTGTTGTTCTCATGGACCACGGCCTCGATCATCTCGGGCTCGATCATCGAGCGCGTGAAGACCCAGGCGTTCCTGATCATCGCCACGATCGTCGGTTCGGTGACCTGGATCATCGACGCGGCCTGGGGCTGGTCGCCGGCCGGATGGATGGTCCAGCTCATGGGCTATCACGACGCCTATGCCTCGGGCGTGGTTCACGCCATCGCCGGTGGCTCAGCGCTCGCCGTGCTCATCGTGCTCGGTCCCCGCATCGGCAAGTTCGGTCCCAATGGCGAGGTCCGCGACATTCCCTTGCACAACCCTTGGCTTGTGACGATCGGGCTGTTCCTGATCTACACCGGGTTCTGGGGCTTCTACGCGGCGTGCAACATCCCGATCATCGACATCGACGCGACCGAGGAGGCCGTGTTCCTGTCGGCGACCAACATCTATCTGATGCCGACCACGCTTTCGGCCATCACGTTCAACTTCATCCTGTCGTTGTCGGGCGGCCTGATGGTCGGCTACATGGTCAGCAAGGCCAATCCGTTCTGGACCTACTCGGGCGGCCTGGCCGGCGTGATCAGCGCTTCCGCCGGCAACGACCTCTACCACCCGATCCAGGCGTTCATTGTGGCCGCAGTGTGCGTCTTCGTCGCCTACAAGATGCACTACTGGGTGGAGCGGAAGTTCAAGATCGACGACGCGGTGGGCGCGGTGGCCGTGCATGGCTACTGCGGCTTCTTCGGCGTCGTGATCGCCGGCGTACTGCTGTGGGGCTACCCGGCCGCTACGCCGAGTGGCGATCCGGGCGTCGCGTGGTTCGGTTCGACCGCGGAAGGGTTCCCGGCGATCAACCCGATCGGCAACTTCCTCGGCGCGATCATCATGTTCTGGGTGCTGGGCTTCATCCCGATCTACATCGTGGCGAAGATCCTCAGCGCCTTCGGCATGCTGCGCGTGCCGGCTGAGGTCGAGATCGCCGGTCTCGACGTCGGCAAGTACACGGATCCGTACCCGAATTTCTCGGCGGCGGAGCCGGAGTTCGAGCGCATTCAGCGTTCCCAGCAGAAGTAGGCGAAGGGAGACGGAACCATGACCGGATTGGAGTCGTTCGCCAACCCCACGACGATCGGGCCCATGTACCCCTTCGTCGGCAGCGAGGGGTTCCTGACCATCGTCCTGGTCGCGGCTTGGCTGATCTGGCAGATCTGGCAGATCGGCTCGGAGAGCCGCGAAATGGCGGAACAGTCCCGCAAGGCGCGCGAGAACCGCAAGTAGCGGCAAGACGAGCGTAGCTGCGAGGGGCGGGGCCCGCATGGGCTCCGCCCCTTTCGTTCGTGTGCTTCCCGGATGCACCGAAAGCGGTTGCCGCGCGGGCCCCGCGCCGCTAGGGTTCCGGCCGCCGCGAGGCCGCGGTTTTCAGCCACACGCTGGGTTCGGGAGGCGCCATGTCGAGCGCGAGTGCGGGCAAGCCCAAGTCGGACATCGAGATCGCCCAGGCGGCGACGCTGAAGCCCATCGCCGAGGTCGCGGCGAAGCTCGGCATCAAGCCCGAACAGCTCGAACCCTACGGCCGCACCAAGGCCAAGGTCTCCATGGACTTCATCCGCTCGCTGGCGGGCAAGCCCGACGGCAAGCTGATCCTGGTCACCGCGATCACGCCGACGCCGGCGGGCGAGGGCAAGACGACGACCACCGTCGGGCTCGGTGACGCGCTCAACCACCTGGGCAAGAAGGCGATCATCTGCCTGCGCGAGCCCAGCCTGGGGCCGTGCTTCGGCGTCAAGGGCGGCGCGGCCGGCGGCGGCTACGCCCAGGTCGTGCCCATGGAGGACATCAACCTCCACTTCACCGGCGACTTCCACGCCATCGGCGTCGCCAACAACTTGCTGGCCGCGCTGATCGGCAACCACATCTACTGGGGCAACACGCTGGGCATCGACCCGCGCCGCGTCGCCTGGCGCCGCGTCGTCGACATGAACGACCGCGCGCTGCGCTCGATCGTCTCGTCGCTGGGCGGCGTGGCCAACGGCTTCCCGCGCGAGGACGGCTTCGACATCACCGTCGCCTCCGAGGTCATGGCGATCTTCTGCCTGAGCCGCGACCTGGCGGATCTCAAGCGCCGGCTGGCCAACATCGTGGTCGGCTACACGCGCGACCGCGGCATGGTGCGCGCCGGCCAGCTCAACGCCCATGGCCCCATGGCCGCGCTGCTCAAGGACGCTCTGCAGCCGAACCTGGTGCAGACGCTCGAGAACAACCCGGCCTTCGTCCACGGTGGCCCGTTCGCCAACATTGCGCATGGCTGCAACTCGGTGCTGGCCACCACCACGGCGCTGAAGCTCGGCGACTACGTGGTGACCGAGGCGGGCTTCGGCGCCGACCTGGGCGCCGAGAAGTTCTTCGACATCAAGTGCCGCATGACCGGGCTCAAGCCTTCGGCGGTGGTTGTCGTCGCGACCATCCGCGCGCTCAAGATGCACGGCGGCGTCGCCAAGGACGCGCTGGGCACCGAGAACGTGGGCGCCGTGACCCGCGGTTTCTCCAACCTCAAGCGCCATCTCGAGAACGTGCAGAAATTCGGCGTGCCGCCGGTGGTGGCGATCAACCGCTTCAGCGCCGACACCGAGGCCGAGCGCGCCAAGGTGCGCGAGCTGTGCGCCTCGCTGGGCGTCGAGGCGATCGACTGCAACCACTGGGGCGAGGGCGGCAGAGGCGCGGCCGCCCTGGGCCGCGAGGTCATCAAGGTGATCGATCAGGGGCGCGCCGCGTTTAAGCCGCTCTACACCGACGACATGAAGCTGTGGGACAAGATCAAGGCGATCGCGACCCAGATCTACGGCGCCGAGGACATCATCGCCGACAAGCGTGTGCGCGATCAGCTCGCCGAGCTGGACGCGACCGAGGTGGGCAGCTTCCCAATCTGCATGGCCAAGACGCAGTACAGCTTCTCGACCGATCCCAACCTCAAGGGCGCGCCGTCGGGCCACGTGGTGCCGATCCGCGAGGTGCGGGTGTCGGCGGGCGCCGGCTTCGTCGTCGCCATCTGCGGCGAGATCATGACCATGCCCGGCCTGCCGAAGGTGCCCTCGGCTGACAAGATCGACGTGGACGACGCGGGCCGCATCACCGGCCTGTTCTAGGCGCACGGTATCGCTCGCGGGTGATCCGCGGAGGCGTTCGCGTGTCTGGTTAACAGGGTGTAAACTTGTCGGTCGCCATCCTCGTGGCGGCGGATCGAGAGGTCGCGATAGCCGAACCAGATCAGGTTCTCGGGCGGGTAATCGCAGTGCGCGCCGCCCAGGTCACCGTCAAGCTGGCGCCGGGCGCGCAGGACCTGCCCAACGCACGCATGGGCGCCCTGGTCAAGATGGCGACGCCGGTCTCGACCGTGTTCGGCGAGGACGACATCGTCGAGCGCCGGTCGCGCCGCGAGGGCGACCTGGGCGTCCTCGACGTCGACCTGCTCGGCGAGGTCATGAACGAAGGCGCCGAGACCCAGTTCCATCGCGGCGTGTCGGTCTACCCCCTGCCGGGCACGCCGGTCTCGGTCGCGACCTGCGAGGACATCGGTCAGGTCTACGCACAGCGGTCGGCGGCGACCGTGCGCTTCGGCACGATCTACCAGGACGAGAACGTGCCAGCCTATCTGATGACCGACCCGTTGCTCGGCAAGCACATGGCCGTGCTGGGCACCACGGGCTCGGGCAAGAGCTGCACGGTAGCCCTGATCCTGCGCGCCGTGCTGACGCAGCAGCCCCAGGGCCACGTCGTGCTGATCGACGCGCACAACGAGTATTCGCGCGCGTTCCCCGACATGGCCGAGGTCATCGACATCAAGACGCGGCTGCTGCCGTTCTGGCTGTTCGACTTCGAGGAAACGATCGGCGTGTTCATCCGCGGCGGCAGCGCCAGCGAGCAGGAAAGCCAGAAGGCGATCCTCAAGGACGCCGTGATCGGCGCCAAGCGCCGGTACTTCGGCGACAAGATGGCCCCCCCAGGCCATCACCATCGACACCCCGGTGCCCTACCGCCTGGCCGACCTGATCAAAAACATCGACGACGCCATGACGCGCCTCGACAAGCCGGACAACTCGGTGCCGTACATGCGCCTGAAGGCGCGCATCGAGGGCCTGAACGAGGACCGGCGCTTCGCCTTCATGTTGCCGCGCCGCCTGATGGCCGACAACCTGGACAAGATTATCGGCCGCATCCTGCGCATCCCGGTGGAACGGAAGCCGTTGTCGATCATCGACATCTCGGGCGTCCCCTCCGAGGTGGTCGACGTGGTGGTGTCGCTGCTCTGTCGCATGATTTTCGATTTCGCCTTGTGGTCGGATCGCGCCCGCGCCCACCCGGTGCTGGTGGTGTGCGAAGAGGCCCACCGCTACATCCCGGCCAACAAATCGCTCGGCTTCGAATCGACACGGCGGGCGATCACGCGCATCGCCAAGGAGGGGCGCAGGTACGGCGTCTCCCTGTGCCTGGTGAAGCAGCCCCCCTCCGAGCTGTCGCCCAGCATCCTGTGCCAGTGCGGCACGATGTTCGCGCTGCGCATGAACAAGGAACAGGACCAGACCTTCGTCGCCCGCGCCCTGCCCGAGAACGCCCATCGCCTGCTGGGCGTGCTGCCCGAGTTGCGCACCCAGGAGGCGCTGGTGGTTGGCGAAGGTGTCACCGTGCCCATGCGCGTCCGACTGACCACACTGCCGCCCGAACACCAGCCGAGCAGCGAAAGCGCGCGGTTCTCGGCGTCCTGGAGCGCCGAAGGCGAGGGCAGCGCCTTCGTCGAGGAAACGCTCGACCGCTGGCGCAACCAGGTGCGCTGAGCCGCGCGCGGTTGCGCGGCCGGGGTGGCGGACCTACCTTTTCTGGAATGCCGTCATGGATACTGTCAACGACAGCGATGCCCCGGTCCTGACCGGCGCCGAGGTTTCGGCGTCCGTGGCCATCGGCGTGGCGGCGATCGAAGGCGCGCTCAAGACGGCGCCCGGGTCGCCCGGCGTCTACCGCATGGTCGGCGTCAAGGGCGAGATCCTCTACGTCGGCAAGGCGAAGAACCTGCGCCGCCGCCTGGTGGCGTACGCCCGGCCCGACCGGCAATCCACCCGCATCCGACGCATGATCGCCCTGACAGCGATGGTCGAGCTGGTCACGACCCACACCGAGGTCGAGGCCCTGCTGCTGGAATCCAACTTCATCAAGAAGCTCAAGCCTCGCTACAACATCCTGCTGCGCGACGACAAATCGTTCCCCTACCTGGTGATCCGCAGCGATCACCCGTGGCCCCAGCTCGTCAAGCACCGTGGCGCGCGCCAGAAGGGCGCCGAACACTTCGGGCCGTTCGCCTCGGCCGGCGCGGTGAACCGCACCCTGGCCGCGTTGCAGCGGGCCTTTCCGCTGCGCACCTGCACCGACAGCATCTTCGCGGCGCGCACGCGCCCGTGCCTGCAGTACCAGATCAAGCGCTGCGTCGGCCCGTGCGTCGGGCTGGTCGGTGCCCCGGACTATGAGGCGCTGGTCGCCGAGGTGCGCGCGGTCCTGCGCGGCAAGAGCCGCGAGGTGCAGGACGCGCTGGCCGGGCGCATGGCCGAGGCGAGCGAATCCCTCGACTTCGAGAAGGCGGCGGTGCTGCGCGACCGCCTGCGCGCCCTGGCCCATGTCCAGGCGCGCCAGGACGTGAATCTGCCCGATCTCGGCGAGGCGGACGTCATCGCCCTGCACCAGGACGCCGGCGCGGCGTGCGTCCAGGTGTTCTTCTTCCGGGCCGGGTTCAACTACGGCAACCGGGCGTACTTTCCGGCCCACACACGCAACCGCAGCGAGGCTGACGTGCTGGCCGCGTTCCTCGGCCAGTTCTACCAGGACAAAGACGTGCCGCCGCTGATCCTGCTGAGCCACGCGCCGGATGAATCCGCGCTGATCGAGCGGGCGCTGTCGGTCAAGGCCGAGCGGCGCGTCGCCATGGTGGTGCCCCAGCGCGGCGACCGCCGGCGCCTAGTCGACCACGCGCTGGCCAACGCGCGCGAGGCGCTGGGGCGCCGGCTGGCCGAGAGCGCGGCCCAGGCCCAGTTGCTCGCTGGCCTGGCCGAGCGGCTCGGCCTGCCGGCGCCGCCCCGCCGCGTCGAGGTCTACGACAACAGCCACATCCAGGGCAGCGATTCGGTCGGCGCCATGATTGTCGCCGGCCCCGAAGGCATGATGAAGGCGGCGTATCGCCGCTTCACCATCCGCGGTGTCGGCGAGGGCGGCGCCACGCCAGGCGACGACTACGCCATGATGCGCGAGGTGCTGACCCGGCGGTTCCAACGGCTCTTGAGGGAGGCGCCCGACCGCGAAGCCGACGCCTGGCCCGACCTGATCGTCATCGACGGCGGTGCCGGCCAGGTCGCCGCGGTCGCCGCGGTGCTGGCGGACTTGGGTGTCGAGGATGTGGCGCTGATCGGCGTCGCCAAGGGTCCCGATCGCGACGCGGGGCGCGAGCGCATCTTTCGGGTGGGCCGAGCGCCGCTGCGCCTGCCCGAACGCGACCCGGTGCTCTACTTCATCCAGCGCCTGCGCGACGAGGCGCACCGCTTCGCCATCGGTGGCCACCGGGCCAAGCGCAGCCGCGCCATCGGGCGGTCGCAGCTCGACGAGATCACCGGCATCGGCGCCAAGCGTAAGCGCGCGCTGCTCAACCATTTCGGCTCGGCCAAGGCGGTCGCCGAGGCGGGCCTCGACGACCTGGCCGCCGTCGACGGCATCTCCACCGTGGTGGCGAAGCGCATCTACGACCATTTCCACCGGGCCGTGTGACCGTGGTAACGATGCGGCGAGGCCGAAGGTGAGCAAGCTTCCCAACATCCTGTCGCTGTCGCGCATCGCCGCAGTGCCGTTGCTGGTGGCGCTCGTGTTGCTGGGTGTCGCGGCCGCGGATTGGGCGGCTGCGCTGCTGTTCGCCCTGGCGGCGATGACCGATTTCTTCGACGGCTGGATCGCCCGCCGGCTCGACGTCTCGTCCGATTTCGGGCGGCTCATCGACCCGATCGCCGACAAGCTGCTGGTCATCACGGCAATCGTCCTGCTGGTTGCGGTCGACCGTGCGCCGGTGGTCGCCGCCCTGGTCATCGTGCTGCGCGAGGTGCTGGTCTCGGGCGTGCGCGAATTCCTGGCCGGCGCCAGTTCCGGCCTGCCGGTGACCCGGCTGGCCAAGTGGAAGACCGCGGCGCAGATGACCGCGATCATTCTGTTGCTGACCGGCGCATCGGGCCTGGCTGGGCCGGGCACCGTGCTGTTCTGGATCGCCGCGGTGCTGACCTGCGTCACCGGCTACGACTATGTGCGGCGTGGGCTGGCCCAGGTGAGCGCGCGCTGGCGCGCCGGGGCCTGACCCTTGGTCCAGCTCAGCGACGATTGCTTCGCCGCCGGCGGGGCCCTGATGCGCCTCGACGAGGCGCTCGCCCTGATCGAGCGCATCGTCCACCCGGTCACCGAGACCGAGACCGTACGCCTCGGTATTGCCGCCCAACGCGTGCTCGCCGAGGACGTGGTGTCGCCGATCGACGTGCCGGGTGCGGACAACGCGGCGGTCGACGGCTACGCCGTGCACTTTGACGACCTGGCCCCGATGGGCGAGACACGGCTGCGCGTGCGCGGCCGCGCCGCCGCCGGCCATCCGCTGGCCGAGGCCGTGCCGCGCGGAACGGCCGTGCGCGTCTTCACCGGCGCGCTGATGCCGGCGGGTCCGGACACGGTCTTCATGCAGGAGGACTGCCGCGTCGATGGCGACTGGGTCGTCGTGCCGCCGGGCATCAAGCGCGGCGCCAACCGGCGCCTGGCCGGCGAGGACGTGCGGCGCGGCGCGCGCATCATCGGGGTGGGTGCGCGGCTCAGGCCCCAGGACATCGGCCTCGCCGCCTCGGTGGGGCGGGATGCGCTGTGCGTGTTCCGGCCCTTGCGCGTCGCAATCTTTTCGACCGGCGACGAGGTGCGCGAGACGGGTACCAGCCTGCCGCCGGGCGCGGTCTACGACAGCAACCGTTACGTGCTGGCGGCGCTGCTGGCCGGGCTGGGCTGCGCGGTGACCGATCTCGGCATCCTGGCCGACCGCGCCGCGACGATCCGCGACGCGCTCGCGGCGGCCGCGCGCGATCACGACCTGCTGTTCACCTCGGGCGGTGTCTCGGTCGGCGAGGAGGACCATGTGCGCGCGGCGATCGAGGCCCTGGGCCGCCTGCACGCGTGGCGCGTGGCGATCAAGCCGGGGCGTCCCGTCGCGCTGGGCCAGATCGGCCGCGTGCCGTTCGTCGGCCTGCCCGGCAATCCGGCGGCGGCCATGGTCACGTTCGTGACCGTGGCGCGGCCCTTGATCCTGCGCCTGGCGGGCTGCACGGAATCGCGCGTTCTCACGTTCCCCGTGCGCACCGGGTTCGACGCGCGCAAGAAGTCCGGCCGGCGCGAGTTCGTCCGGGTCCGCCTGGCGGCGGAGGTGGGCGACGGTGGCCTGCGCGAGGCGACGCGCTTCCCGCGCGAAGGCGCTGGCATCCTGTCATCCCTGGTCGAGGCGGACGGCTTGGTCGTGCTGGACGAGGACACCACGCGGCTCGCGCGCGGCGCCACCGTGCCGTTCCTGCCCTTCAACGAGGTACGATGAAGCTGCGCTACTTCGCCTGGCTGCGCGCCAAGACCGGGATCGCCGCCGAGCAGGTAGCGTTGCCCGACGGCGTCGGGGACGTTGAGCAGCTCGTGCGCTGGCTGATCGCGCGCGGGCCCGGCTATGCCGAGGTGTTCCGCGAACGGGGCGCGGTGCGCGTCGCGGTCAATTTCGACTATGTCGGCTTCGACCACCCGGTGCGCGACGAGGACGAGGTCGCCTTCTTCCCGCCCGTGACGGGAGGCTGACCGTGGCGGTGCGCGTGCAGACCGAGGACTTCGATGTCGGTGCCGCGATCGACGCCATGACGCGGGGCGCCACCGGCATCGGCAGCCTGGCCTCGTTCGTCGGCCTCATGCGCGACCACGCCGGCGGCGCGGCGGTGAGTGCCATGACGCTCGAGCACTACCCGGGCATGACCGAGAAGATGTTGGGCGACATCGAGGCCGAGGCGCGGCGGCGCTGGCCGCTGATCGACTGCCTAATCGTCCACCGCTACGGCCGGCTCGCGCCCGGCGACCGCATTGTGCTGGTGCTGACCGCCGCGGCGCACCGCGAACCGGCGTTGGCGGCGTGCCAGTTCCTGATCGACTGGCTCAAGACCAAGGCGCCCTTTTGGAAGCAGGAGGAAACCGCCGCCGGCGCGCGCTGGGTCGAGGCGCGCGCCGAGGACGATGCCGCCGCCGATCGCTGGCGCCGGGACTGACCTGGCCCGTTACCCCCGCACCTCGGCCGAGTAGGCCTCCATCAGGGTTCGCGTCAGGTTGCCGACCTGGTAGTGGCGGCCTTCGATCTCGCCGATCGGGGTCACCTCGGCCGCGGTGCCGACGATGAACACCTCGTCGGCGGTGTCCAGCTCCTCGGGCTTGATCGCCCGCTCGACGACCTCGATGCCCTTGCGCCGGGCAATCGCCATCACCGTGCGCCGCGTGATGCCGTCCAGGAAACAATCGGGCGTCGGCGTGTGCAGCTTGCCGTCGCGCGCGAGGAACACGTTGGCGCCGGTCGCCTCGGCGACCAGGCCGCGGTAGTCCAGCATCAGCGCGTCGTGAAACCCGGCGGCCTCGGCCTTGTGCTTGGAAAGCGTGCAGATCATATAGAGACCGGCGGCCTTGCTCTTGGTCGGCGCGGTGTCCGGCGCGGGCCGGCGCCAGTCGGCCATCTTGAGCCGGATGCCGCGCTCCTTCAGCTCGGGCGAGAAATAGCTCGGCCACGGCCAGGTGGCGATGGCCACGTGGATCGTTGTCTGCTGGGCCGAGACCGCCATCATCTCGCTGCCGCGCCACGCCACGGGGCGCACGTAGCCGTCGACGATGCCGTTGCGCTTCAGGAGCTCGGTCGTCGCGGAGTCAATCGCGTCAGACGTGAAGGGGATCTCGAAACCCAGGATGGCGGCGGAATCGTGCAGGCGCTGGGTGTGCGCGCGCAACTTGAACACCGCGCCGCCGTAGGCGCGCTCGCCCTCGAAAACGCAACTCGCGTAGTGCAGGCCATGGGTCAGGACGTGCAGCCGGGCGTCGCGCCAGGGCACGAAGTGTCCGTCGAGCCAGATCTCGCCGTCGCGGTCGTCGAAGGGGATGAGGGCCATGGTTGCCGAACCTCGCAGGGCACGAATGCGCTTGCGTTTCGGTACCATTGCGCGCCATATATGTCAATATGACTGACATGAAATCCGGCGCCAACCCGCTGTTCCTGCGCGAGGACGAACTCAGGCGCGGCATCGAGCTCCTGTTCTACGCTTACCGGGACTTCACGGCCGAACCGGACGCGATCCTGGCCGATCTGGGCCTGGGCCGGGCGCACCATCGGGTGCTCTACTTCGTGGGCCGCAACCCAAGTATCACGGTGAACCGTCTGCTCGGCATCCTCAAGATCACCAAACAGAGTCTGGGGCGCGTGCTCGGCGCGCTGGTGCGCCAGGGTTGCGTCGCGCGCGTCACGGGACCTGCGGACCGTCGGCAGCGCCTGCTGACCCTGACCGACAAAGGCCTGGCGCTGGAAGCGCGCCTGACCGAGAACCAGCGGGCCCGCATCGCGCGCGCCTACCGCGAGGCCGGCGCCGAGGCGGTGGCCGGGTACCAGCGGGTGCTGATCGGCATCGTCAACGCCGAGGAGCGGGCGCACCTGCGCGCCGACTAGGCACCGGGGCGGGACCATGGACGACCACGACACGCAACCCCACGTCCTGGTCGTCGACGACGACCGGCGGCTGCGTGACCTGCTGCAACGGTTCCTGTCGGAAAACGGCTTTCGCGTCACCACGGCCCAGGACGCTGCTGCCGCCTGGCAGAGCCTCGGCGCGTTCGATTTCGACGTGATCGTGCTCGACGTCATGATGCCCGGCGAGAACGGGCGCGATTTCGCCGCCAACTTGCGGCGTCAGCGCGAAGTGCCGATCCTGATGCTGACCGCCATGGCCGAGTCGGGCGACCGCATCGCCGGCCTGGAGAGCGGCGTCGACGATTACCTGGTCAAGCCCTTCGAGCCGCGCGAGCTGGTGCTGCGGCTGAAGGCGATCCTGCGCCGCGCGCCGCGCGCGGTGGTGGCGCCCGCGCGCATCCGCATGGGGGCGTGCTCGTTCGACATCGAGCGGGCTGAGCTGCGGCGTAACGGCTCGCCGGTGCGCCTGACATCCGGCGAGGAATCGCTGCTGCGCGCGCTGGCGCGCCAGCCGGGCCGCACGCTGGGGCGCGACGCGCTGGGCGCCGAGGCACGGCTGCAGGGCCAGTCGCGCACGATCGACGTGCAGGTCACCCGGCTCCGGCGCAAGATCGAGCCCGATCCCAAGCAGCCGCGCTATCTGCGTACCGTGTGGGGCGAGGGCTACATGCTGGTGCCGGACTGAGCCGCCATGGCCAAGCTCGTATCGCTTAAGCGCATCGTACCGCGTGGCCTGTTCGTCCGCTCGCTGCTGCTCATGGCTATCCCGCTGGTCGTCGTGCAGATTGTCGTGGTCGTGGTGTTCTACGACCTGCACCTGGAAAAGGTCACCGAGCGGCTGGCCAACGCGGTGGCCGGCGAGACCGCGACCCTGATCGACCTGCTCGATCGCGCGCACGATGAGTTCGAGCGCGCCTCGGCACTGGCGCTGGCGCGCGACCGCCTCGATATCGATCCGAGACTGATCGACGGCGCGCTGCTGGACCTGACGGTCGCCGAGGGCGAAGGGCTGGTCGTGAGTAACCTGCGCCAGGCCCTGAGCGAGCGAGTGCGCCGGGCGTTCGTCATCGACGACGAAAGCCTGCCGCGCGACGTGATCGTGCGGATCGGCCTGGACGATGCCGTGCTCGAGGTGGTCGTGCGGCGCGAGCGCCTGTTCAGCGGCACGGCCTACGTCACGCTCTTGTGGATGGTCGGCACCTCGATCCTGCTGATGGGCTTGGCCGTGCACTTCCTGCGCAAGCAGGTGCGCCCGCTCTTGCTCTTGGCCGAAGCCGCCGAGGCCTTCGGCACGGGGCGCATCGACGTGGAACTCGTGCCGCACGGGGCGCGAGAGGTGCGCCGTGCCGCGCACGCGTTCCTCGCCATGCGCGAACGTATCCAGCGCCAGGTGCAGCAGCGCACCATGATGCTGGCCGACGTCAGCCACGATCTGCGCACGCCACTGACGCGCATGAAGCTCGAGCTCGCCATGATGCCCACCAGCGACACGACCGAGAACCTCGACGCCGAAGTCCGCACCATGGAACGCATGGTCGAGGAGTACCTGGCCTTCGCGCGCGGCGAGGGGACCGAGTCGCCGACGCCGACCGACCTGGACGCCATGCTGGCCAACCTGGTGGAGCGCACCGGCGCGCGACGGCCCGACATCGCCCTGCAAAGCAGCGGCAAGCTGACCGTCGAGGTGCGCCGCGACTTGCTGCGCCGCGCGCTCGGAAACCTGCTCGACAACGCCCTGCGCCACGGCCGCAGGATCGCGATCAGCGCGTGGCGGCACGGCCGCACGATCGAGATCGTCGTCGACGATGACGGCCCGGGCATTCCCGAGGCCGAGCGCGAGGCGGTGTTCCGCCCGTTCTTCCGCCTGGACGAGGCGCGCGGCGTTGAGACGGGCAGCGTCGGCCTGGGCCTGACCATCGCGCGCGACGCCGTGCGCCGGCACGGCGGCGACCTGACCCTCGGTCAAGCGCCCATGGGCGGCCTGCGCGCGCGTGTCACGCTGCCCGCCTGAGGCGATCACGCAGGCCGGCTACTCCTGCACCGACGCGAGATATGCCAGGAGGTCGTCGATCTGCTGGTCCGTGAAGACGAAATCGGGCATGGGGCCATGGCCCACGGTCAGTCCCTCGGCCATGGCCTCGGCCAGGGATTCCAGCGGCTGTCCCATTTATCCTGACGTCAGACGATAGGAATCTTCGCAACTGGCTACATCTTTCGCGTTCGCACCCCGTGACGTAACATGATTGGAGGCCGGGACCATCAAACCAACTCTCGAGGTTGATGGTGGACGCGACTAACATCTTGATCCAAAGCGCTCTTGTCCTGGGGCTGTTTGGCGTCCTCTACGTGGCACTGGTTCGACCGCAACAGCGCAATCTGCAACGGCACAGGATGATGCTCGCTAACCTCCAACCCGGAGATCGGATTGCCACCACCGGCGGGCTGGTCGGCGCCGTTGACGATCTCGACGACGAGCTGACGGTGACGGTCGAGATCGCCGAGAACATCCGAGTGTCGATCATCCGAGCCATGATCGACGAGATCTTGAACAAAGCTGAGTGACGCAAAGCTCCGCGCCTCAAGCCAAATGCTCCATGCCTGCTTAATCCGCTGGGAAGAACTGGTTGTTTCAACCGGCATCGTCATGGCGATCTCCGCGTTCGCCTGATTGGCCCTGGAGATGTAACTGAATAAGAGGCGGACAGCGGCATTCCGGGCATCGTTGGAATCGTCGCTCAGGTACCTCATTCCGCACACCCCCTAACCCGTAACCACAACGTTCGGGCGCCTCGAAAAAACCACTGGCGTTGAGGGTCGTGGGTTGATCCTCTGCCCTCTGGCGATGGCCGGAGCTCGAGGTTGCGCTCGCACGTTCTGATCGCTCGAAGGGCGGCCGGCCGCCGTACGACGCGGTCCTGATGTTCAAGGTTCTGGTGCTGCAGACGCTCTACACGCTGTCGGACGAGGCGGCCGA